>Ga0126342_10016505_pt1 | contig 12868 bp, 12 predicted proteins | sample Cyp1metagenome_FD_92528 | JGI IMG/M metagenome (GOLD analysis project Ga0126342, IMG submission 92528) | Coral microbial communities from Lord Howe Island, Old Settlement Bay, Australia - Cyphastrea 1 metagenome | ecosystem: Host-associated > Invertebrates > Cnidaria > Coral ... | reverse complement strand
GTCTGCCTGTCTGCCTGTCTGCCTGTCTGCCTGTCTGCCTGTCTGCCTGTCTGCCTGTCTGCCTGTCTGCCTGCCTGCCTGCCTGCCTGCCTGCCTGGCTGTCTGTCTGTCTGTCTGTCTGTCTGCCTGCCTGTGTGTATGATTTTTTGACTCTTTGATTCTTTGATTTGTTGCTCGTTTGCTTGTTGATTGTTTGGTTGTTTCTTTATTCGTTCGGTCGTTCGTTCATTCGTTTTTTTTGGTCCGTGTGTGTGTGTGTGACAAACCCTGAAACAAAGGGTCAACAGCAAGGGGGTCACCCACGACCTTGACTGGTGACCCAACGAAGAGGGTCCAGGCTCGTGCTAATACTGCAAAACTGTTGTGATCGCCAGGTACTAATTTGATCCCGCTTGTTTCTGAATGCCAACTGGGCAAGGCCAAAAACCCAGCACGCGGAACCATGAATTTTTATGTCATCTCATTTCATCCTCTCCCTTCGGGGTGTTTTCAAGTGTGTATTTCACGCGCCTGGATCTCTGATAAAGTGACGGGGAAGCTGGGCGGTGCGTTGATCGGGGGTACCATAAAATCTTCAGAATTCGCCAGACTTTATGTTGCCAAGCAGTACTTGCACAAGCATCCAGAGTTCGTTTCAGATTTTGCCAGCGGAAGCAGCTTGAATGTCTGATTTCATTTTCAGACTTCGCCAGATGGTGAACTCCAGACTTTTCATCTCAGATTTCGACGTGTCATCCATGCATCATGTTCACTTAACAACTTACCTTGCAGTCATGACCATGCAACCTTGTCATGTTCATGGGGGCAGTTCACCGCAGTTTGCAGATGCCTTTTAATGCCTAAGTTAGCCTAAGTTTCACTGTGCAGCTGAGGCGGGATTCCTCGACAACACCACCGAGGACAGCCTTTCTCGTTGTAAAAACTGCGCCCGTGCAGCTTGTTGTGTGCGAGAAACCCTGAAACAAAGGGTCAACAGCAAGGGTCACCCACGACCTTGACTGGTGACCCAACGAAGAGGGCCAAGGTTCGTGCTGATGCCTGGCCTGCTCAGCCAGACGTACCTGCAAAACTGTTGTGATCGCCAGGTACTAATTTCTTGTTTTTGAATGGCAACTGGGCAAGGCCAAAAACCCAGCACGCGGAACCATGAATTTTCATTTCATCTCATTTCATCCTCTCCCTTCGGGGTGTTTCCAAATGTGTGTCTGTGTGTCTGTACTGTGTCTGTTTGTGAAATGCATTGCCACAACCGTTTGCTCTCTATGTTTGGGGTTCTGTTCCCGGCTAAATCCGCCTGTGCGAAGGGCAGCGATGCCTGTTTGCAGACGCGTCGTTGCTCCCGCTCAGAAAGGCAAAGTATTCAACCGGCTGTTCCTGCCCAAACAGTGCTCAGCATAGGCACAGCAGTCTCCCAATATGGCTCATGCATTGCCCCAACATTATAGCCTTAGCATCCGGTAGCCGGTAGCCCAGCATGGCTCAACCTTGACCCAACATGTGCCCAACATGGCCCAACATAGCCCTAATGTGCCCGAGCATGGCCCCATGGCGTAAGATTGAGCCGTACATGGTTCAAAATCATCAGGTGCTTTGCGGTGTGGGTTGTTTTTTAAATATAGGTTGTATGTGCTTTCGTTTTTTTTCGCGGAAAGTATTGAGACATGCCGCACCTGCAAACTAAAGCGTGGCAAGAGAATGATCCATGGGGCAGGCCATTTTGCGGTTTGGTGTTGGTACACATTCTCCGGAACAGTCTCCCGTTCCAGGGCGCTATCATGCTTTCAAGACTCGTGTGATGCAAACATATTGTACTTTGAGCAACGCAAATTCGAATGTACGGAGCACCGCAAATCTTGCGTTGAATGACTGTCATTGTATGTTGTGTATGGTGTGTGGCAAGGAAAGGGTAAAGGATACCAATCGTGTTTTACTTGTGCTGAAGGTTGGGGTAGCAGAAAGAGGGAAGTCAGGGGCCCCCTTGCACAGAAAACTCTAGAATCAGGACTTGCTTGAACTGAATTCAACACAGTTGGAGGTACTGACACGAGGGCAAACTTGCCTGCTGAACTGCTTGTTTTTGGGTGCAACAGTTTTCTTGGAGACGTTTGCAGAAATATGATATGTTGAAGGAGGTCAGGGAAACTTGGTTCTAAAACCTGCCAGGCAGTGTGTTAGAACAGAGCAAAAACGGTTGGTAAGCCAGCACGCTCTGATTTGGAAAAGTTGGAACAATTTGTTTGTCTTGCCAAACAACATGTTTGCGTAGTTTTTTTTTTGCGGATTCCTGCTTATAGTTCGTTAAACTGAAACCCAGTTTATTGAGTCTAAATTGCAGTTTGCCAAGATGGCCCGAGTTCATTTGTCCATACAGTGCAGTATTTGGTCCATTTTGTTGATCCTGTATCCCTATGCTGTCCTGTCTACCCCGTTGGATCTGATCCGGTCCAACCTATTTTTGATCTGAATTATATAATCCTTTGTTTGTTTATCCTTCCATCCATCTGTCTAGCTGCAATTGTAGAGACTATGTCAATGTGCGCACTGGAAGGACAGGCGAAAGTTGTTGAGCGCAGAGTCCTTCGATTGAGTGATGCTTCAAGCTTGCATTCCAGCAGAGTACGCGATAAGGTATGTCTTCCAAATGGGAAATGCTTCTGGGAAGCAGGCTATCTACAGACGCAAGTATGAGGCGTGGGGATTGTCAACAGTTGAGGGCCTTAGGTTGGGCTTAGAGCTGCCCCTGCAAAGGCAGAGGCTGATTGAATCAACGTCAGAGCTTGTGCAGTTTAAAGCTCACAAGCTTCCTCAGACTGGATTCAAAGCTGCCAGGTCATGGGTATGGTCCTCACGCAACAGGAAGAATTCTTGAAGGCGCCTGATATTTGCCCGTCTGCACCGTTTGCACCATTTAGCACACAGAGCTTTCGGCTCCTTTGGCTCTGGCTGGTCTCTGACAACTGAAGGCAAGCCGCAAGGCAGTCAAAAGTGCCAAGTCCTCTCCGGCTATCAAGGCCGTCAACATCCGTCAATAGTAAACAGTGGTGAAAAAGTGATGAAGTGTCCAAGTGATGGTCGGCAGTGGTCAAAAGTCCAAGTCGCAGAGACCAGTAGTCCGCTCTTTGCAAGCAGAGAATCTTACGCGGCGCAGCTGTGCAATTCATTTTGCAGGAACTGATGGAGCTAAAGAAGAACGGTGGTTCCTAAACTTAATTCAGTTGGGGCAAATGTAGAATGCTTACTTGCTTACCTGCTTGCCGTGTCATTGTTGTGCCCAAGGACTGGGAATGACCAAGAAAGGGATTGCCAAAGAGATTTCCAGAATTGAAGCAACTTGGATGATTCAATTGTTGCACCCAGGTGACTCTTTCTTGAGCAGACCTACAGGCAATGTTCCTGAGGCAAATGACAACATGGCTGCTATCATTTTCAGGGATGTGATTCCCAAACTGGAGGCTGGCTGCTTTGAAATCTTGGTACAAACTATTGCTCACTGCCTGTTGCTGCAAACTAATTCTTGTCATTTCTTGCCTCCTTTCCGATTTGGCTTGAAGAGGAGAACCCGCTGGGAGATGCCCTTGGCTATCTCAGTGCAACCTTTCTTTTGATTCTGGTGCCTTGTTATGCAATGCGGCATGCAAGTAGGAGGCCGCACAGCCAAATTGACAAATCCACTTTTATTTTGAGATGCATCTAAACTTGAACGTTTGTGCATATTCTGCCAATTCTGCCCCTGTATCTCAAGGTGCTGGCACTCTTCTCTCTTTGCTTGGTGCCTCCTGTCATCAATCCAGATGAGTAGACGCGTGCCCTTTCACACTTCTTACGCTTACACCTGTTCAAAAAGAATCAGCTTGAGATGTAATCCATGCCTGCGCCACGCATTTCCTATTCTGACTTGCAACTTGCCCATACTGTGGGACGCATCGAGCTTCTCCAAAGATGCTTTTGTCATCTTTTGTCCGTGAATTTGGCTACAGACAATTTGACAGTCTGCACATGCAACAGGCGCTTGATGCTGTAGTGATGTTGAGGGCACGCAGGAGAAGCGCTGCCATTTCCGCACTTTTTCTTCACCTATCCCGCACATTGAAAGATTAGCCACAAGGAAACGCAACACTTAAAGATTTGCAACATCTTCGCCTCTGACTTTGAGGGTCCAAGCACTTAGGGCCTCTTCCATACTGTGATACGGTCACGCGAACGGAAGGCAGCCAAGAAGATACTGCCAGGACAGTACTGTAGGGATCCACTTGAAATGCATTCAGATGATTCTAGATCAGCTCTGGGCCAACTTAGATCGACTTGGATCAACCTTGATTTTGAAGAAAGTTTCTTAGGTGCTTTCAGATCGTATCCATTGAACTCCATTGCTGTCCATCGTCTTCTCCCTTCTGTTCCCGTGAAGTACCAATGCTTGCTGTCTCTGGCCTTGGGCCGCAGCATCGTAGCTATGGCTTGGCATTCCGAGAGCATTGGCAGCTTGGCCCAGCTTGGCCACTGTGGGTCGACATAGGTCGCTTCTGTCAATGACTATGAGACTTTGTGAGATTGCAATTCTCCTTCTAAGAATTCTTCTATATCCTTCGGTTCAAAGCTTTACTGAAGTATAGCGGAACATTTGTGGACGCTCAATCAACAGTTTTTTTTGTTTCCAAGTCGATTTTTTTCTCAGGCAGCCACAACAAGGCGGGGAAACGATTTGAATCAGAGTTGCCCCGACCAGACACTGCCAAACTTGCCAACAGTTTGGGCAAACTGTATCCGGGTCTGGTCCAACGCACAAGATGGGGGTGCCTAAGGTGGAGGAATCAAAGGGACCCGGATGATAAAGGCTATGGCTATGCTGGGACTGGGTCACAGATTGATTGATTGCGAAATGGGTTTCCTGCTGGCTTTCGTTTCTCCCTTCTCGGGTTAGGCTGTGCCATGTGCAGAACCAAAGCAAGCTTGCAGGATGCGCATGACTTGACCACTAAATTTAAATGTATATACATGGCAAACATGGAAAGACACCTGTAGTCTTCCAAAACTAGGCCGTTTCTTCGTAGTTTGTTTGGACACTCGCTAACTGAAGTGCTGCAGTTATTCTTGTGCCGTTGGTCAATCTAGGGGATTCGAATCGTTCTGCTGTGAGTGGTTGCATTCGCCCACATGAAGGATCAATATCCACCAACTCACCAGACATACGCAAACAGACAAATAGAAAACACATTGTATAATAAAGGAGACGCAAGTAAACACACCTATCCTGACGCGTCACTATGCTTGACTTGCATGTATTTGTGTGTGTGTGTGAGAGGTAGACAGACTCAACCACATGTCTGGCTGACTGCAAGGTGGGCAATCGGAATTGCAACATGTGCAAAACACAAACTCATGGCTCTCAGCCTTGCAAAGGAATTCCTTTGGGCCAAGGAAGGAACTGATGTGCAGGCCAGCTCACGGTCTGAAGTTTGAGAAACTACGTCAAATTGTTGCGTCCACTGCTCAGGACAAGACGCCGTTACAACACTGACATTGAAAATGAATGGATAGGATGACCTGAACAAATGTTGTAGAGGCGTTTATTTCCCCAAACAGTGTACTGTTAGGGGTTCTTAAATCTTATATAATGCTTTCTTAAGGTGTCCGCCTTGGTGTTGGATGGTCTGTCCACCTTCCCCTTGTCTCCCATAGTCTCCCTTCTTGTTTCCCTTTGTTCGATGGTGTGTCCACTTTCCCGAGGTCTTGTTTCCCCTTCTCTCCCTTCTTGCTTCCCTTTGTTGGATGGCGTGTCCGCTTTCCCGAGGTCTTGTCTCCCCTCTTGTTTCCCTTTGTTGGATGGTGTGTCCGCTTTCCCAAGGTCTTGTCTCCTTGTCTCCCCTTGTCTCCCTTCTTGTTTCCCTTTTGTATGGTGTGGCCGCCTTCCTGAGGTCTTGTCTCTCCCCTTGTCTCCCTTCTTGTTTCCCCTTGTTGGATGGTGTGTCCACCTTCCCGAGGTCTTGTCTCCCCTTGTCTGGAAGCACAACATGTGCGTAGGAACAAAGAAGAGCAGTGCACATGTTCATACCGTGTGAAGTTTGGCACAAGGGCTACTTTCAATCAAGGAGGTAAATGTGATCGCTGCCATGGCCGCTGCGATCTGGCTGACCAACCTCCTGCTTGATGCGCAGACTGCTCGGAATTCCGTATTCCCCGAAGGGGCCGACAGCCCTGTCATCGCAGTGGGCTTCCTGGCCATGAGCGCGGCGCTGGACCATCCTTCTTTATGAAGGCTGCCCGTTGAGAGGCCTGTGTCCATGCCTGGTGTCCCTAGCTGTCGCTCTTGGCCCAGCCCTTTGTGATGCTTGTGGAGGTTTAAAGGAGGGGCATGCAACGTGGATCCCCGGGCAAGAATATCCCACCCAGGCTGAGCTCGATCGTGAGTTGGAGCTGATGCGGATGGAGTTGGCACAGGCCACTACACCAATGGTCCAGTGGCGATTGTCGCTAGCCCGGGCTGAGGGAATCCGCTTCGACGTGTTCAAAACAGTGGCGATGAATGAATCTTCACAGTCGTGGTTGTCCAGTCTCCTCTGTCGACGCATCTCTCCCACTCTATCCTTTTTCGTAAGGGTATGCAGGGCCCATCGCCCCAATGATTTCATAGTGGCTGGTCTGGGGCTTCACTCATTTTGTCAGTTTGATTTCTTCCAAGTTTCAACTCACATTCATACATGACCACGCTTCATTTGCACAAGCCTTGGAGAGTTGTGGGGCTCTCTTCGTAAGGCCGGGTTGCAATCCCTAGCGCCGAACTTGGTGCATCATGGCATCACCAGCGTAAACCAGCTGGTACTCCGTTTTGAGGAGTTGCACGAAGCTGGCCAACAACCAGAAGGCTGAGGGCAAGAACGCATGGAACAAGGAGGCATGGACCTCCGATTGGAAAACCCAACAGAAATAGGGACAGCATCATGGCCACAGGAGTGGTGGATCCAGTGACACCCGACAATATTGATCAACCACCAACAGTCCTTGCAGCACAGCCCCCGCAAGGGAAACAATTCAGTCGAATTCATGAGAAAGTGATCCTCCTCAGCTTCAGCTGCTTTGACGGCATCGACACCCCTGCGATGATCTTGTGGGGGCTGGTCGTGGGCATTGCCCTCCACTTGTCATAGGAAGTGGACCCCGACTGCCTAGCGGTGCTGCAACGCCATCACCTAGGTGCTCAGTGTCGAGGCAATTTCATGGAAGATGATCCACAAGCCGTGGCTGACATCATCAAGACGTATGTCCCGACCAGTTCCATGCTTGTCTTGTTCGTGGCTGCCTCACCATGCCAAGACTTTCCCGCATCAAAGAAGATGCACCGGGTTCAGCTATGGTGCGGAGGGGCAGAAGTTCACAGCCTTCTGTGGGCTTGCCAGCCATATCGAGATGAACATACCCCACCGACGAGTGGGACACCTTGTGGAGAATGTCGTCATGGAACGAGGTGAGGCAGAATACTTCGCGTCCCGCCTCGACTGCAGCATGATCGTGGTCGATGCGCAGCACCTGGGCATCATCAGTCGTCCTCGCCTGTGGTGGATGCGCATCGACTGGAGCAAGATGCGCACCAGTCCCCTGGCTGGAATGAGAATGAAGTGGACCAAGACGCAGAAGTTTCACCGTCTTCATCAGGACGGTCCTCTTTAAGATGGAACGCAGATGGACTTGGGCGACCTGAAGCTGCACCCAAAGGGTGATATCACACGAGCTTCGAATCCCTTGCCTGACCACGCCATCTCCTTCGGAAGCCGGAAGGCCGCCACGGAAACGTATGAAGGGCAAGGTTCATCCAGAGCAGAAGGCCCGTAGGCTCGTGACAACAGGACCTTCGCCCCCTGGCAACATGCAGAAGAAGCTCTACTTCACGGAGCAGATGGTCAGATGCATGTGCCGCCGGCCAGGGTCAAGGAGCAGCTCCGTCAACTGGCCCCTGACTACTTTTTCAGGTGTCTCTGAACGTGTCAGGCACCGACTGCTAGCCAATGGGTGGCACTTTGGGACAGCTCGCTCGGTGATGATGATGGTCCTGCATGTCCATTGCCGCCGCAGAACCGGTTCCAACACCTCGCACGTCTGCAGTCCAGACAATGCTGCAGATTCTCAGCCGCTTCCCCGGTGGACGGCAGACCCAGTATGCGTTCCACAGGCAGATTTCTGTGGAATCACTGGTCTTTGGCATGCGCAGCGGAGCATCCACGCAGCTGACTCCAACAATGCCTAGACATACAACGTGCAGATGCTGGGCGTCAGCCTTGGTCATCTCCGCAGAGATGATGGCCCAAGACCACAGTGAGGACACAATGGTGTGGTGGCGCGACTCGCACCAGCGCACTACAACCAGCAACATCAGCAGATTTCACAGATTCCTCTCCTCCTAGGGTTGTTGAAGATGACGGGAATGTCCAGCTTGGACGACCTTGCAACCGACCTTCAACAGGGTTTCCAGGTCATGGGGACACTGAACCCAGGCGCCGGATGGTTGCCAAGGGCTGATCAGAAGCATGAATTCCCCGCCACGTCGGAGCATTCCAGAAGCACAATCGCCGCTACACCTTGGCCAAATTGAAAAGCGGCCGGGTCGACCCAGAATGGCAGACCATGCTGTGTGAGCTACGCGAAGAAATTCACAAAGGCCGCATGTCTGGTCCTTATGCAGCCCCTTCCTGGTGACCAGCCAACAGCATTGGCTTAGAAGGCTACGATCAGAAGGAGCTCCCGGCGGAGGACATCACCTTCAGCTTCTGCTTCAGTGTCAATAACAAACAAACAGACAAGATCAGACGCTGTGAGGACTTCCGCACGTCCGGAGACAACTCGACAGTGGTCGCTCACGATATCCGTATGACATCAGGTCCTTCACCGAACTGGCCCTGGCACACCCGTTGGAGCATGGACATTCCAAGGTATGGGCTCAAGACCTCAATAGGGAGCCCAACGATTGCTTTTGCGTCCTGCTGACACCAAAAGGCCCTTTGTTGCTTAGGCACCATCCCTGATGTTCGGAGCAGCCAGCCGAATTCAACCGCACCACCGGTTGCCTGATGTTCCTGAGCCGCCGTCCCTTGGCCACAGCGTGTTGGATGGTGCGTTCGCCTTCCCGAGGTCTTGTCCCCCCTGGTCTCCCATTGTGTTTCTTGCTGTTTCCTTTGTTGCATGGATGGCATGTCCGCCTTCCCGAAGCCTTGTCTCCCCTTGTCTCCTTCCTTGTGTGCCTTGTTGGATGGTTTGTCCTCCCTCCCGAGGCCTTGTCTCCCCTTGTCTCCCATTGTCCCCCTTCTTCTTTCCTTTGTTGGATGGTGTGTCCGCCTTCCCTTGTTTCCCAGCTTGTCTCCCAGCCTGTCGTCCTTCTTGTCTCCCTTTGTTGGATTGTTTGTCCACCTTCCCGAGGCCTTGTGACCCTTGTCTCCCAGCTTGTCTTCCTTGTTTCCCTTTGTTGCATGGTGTGTCCGCCTTCCCGAGGCCTTGTCTCCCTTGTCCCCCATGCAGCGTGAATCCCAGCTTTTGTTTCCCAGCCTGTGTGTGCCTTCTTGATTTCCTTCGCTGGATGGTGTGTCTCCCAGCTTGTTTCCCAGCTTGTTTCCCAGCTTGTCTCCCAGCTTGACTTCCTTCTTGTATCCCTTTGTTGGATGGCGTGTCCGCCTTCCCGAGGCCTTGTCTCCGTTGTCTCCCAGCTTGTCTCCCAGCTTGTCTCCCAGCTTGTCTCCCAGCTTGTCTTCATTCCCAAGGCCTTGTTTGCCTTGTCCCCCTTGTCTCCCAGCTTGTCTCCTAGCTTGTCTCGCAGCTTGTCTCCTAGCTTGTCTCGGTGCTTGTCTCCCAGCTTGTCTCCCAGCTTGTTCTCCAAACAGTGTGCTGTTGGGGGTTCTCAATGCTTTCTTAAGGTGTCCGCCTTGGTGTTGGATGGCGTGTCCTTGTTGCGGACAGTTTCACGATTCTTGTCGCTTCTATTTCATGTGTTTGACCCTGTTCCTAGAAACGCTTCTTGAATCCACCCGGTGTTTGGGGTCTACGGTGGTGTAATTTTGATTTCCAAATCCCACCAGGCTGGGACCCATGGGCAGTTGGTACTTCGGAGCATCCTATGCAGCGGCCCTGTGCTTCGCAGACTTCACCTCAGTTCCCATAAAGAGTTTTTGTTTCCCGTGGGGCGGTGCTGGATTCCTTAGCCCAGCCTTCTTGGTTTCAGATATATCCTGGACCTTCCAAATCCGGAAAAAATCAACGAACTTTAAATTAGATTAGATTATTTTTGGGCGCAAACGATGGATAATGGATGCAAATGCTGAAGTTTATATACTGAATCTGTTGAAAGTGGGCAATCTGGAGGCACAAAAAGCCTAAACATCGTCAAGGAAATCCACGAATTCCTGCAACAATTGGCAAGATAGGCAAAATTTAAAGAGTCGTAGCTCTTAGCTTTGATGTTCCAGGCCTCCGTGGGTAGGCCGCGAAACGCCAAAATCGATTGAATTTCCCAAACACGGAAGCCACTGAACATTTTGAGAATTTGGAAGGTCCAGGATGATTCCTTCCCAGTCAATGTTGCAGGATGGCACACGCTACCAAAGTTGCAAAGTGTCAGTTGGGCTTTGTTGTACAAAGCTGCTGCAGGCAGAACATGAGCATGCATTTGTCAAGGACATTTCTGGGAGTGGAGAAACGAGACTTCGAGCCCTTTCACTGCTTCAATCATTTTGCCCGTTCCCCTGCATGGTAGCTACACCGAGGTCCCAGCAACACCGCTGACTCTCTCTGCAGGAGTTTGGGCAAAATTTGCGAAGTAGCAGCAAGCTGATTTTTTTTTGGCTGTGACGGAACAGACTTATCACGAGAGCTAGCTTGTGCTACCTGCTTAGCAAGGAATGGGCAGGCACCAGGACCGTTGGAAACCCTAAAGCCCCCTGTTCGACCCTCGCCTGGTGCCTTGGACCTCCCGGACCTGCCTGGACCTCTTAGACGCCTCCTGGACCTGTCGCCCCCTGGACCATGGGTTGTGTTCAAGTGCAGGGTAATCATTTCAACAATTCGTTTTCAGCATTTCACCGTCAGCATCTGCATCACCATCATCAGGTGGTACGGGGGCAGGCAGGTGCAGGTTTCTACGCCTTTATCTTCGCCTTCTTCATTTTCATCTGTCTTAGGTGCATTGTCATCATCATTATTGTGCCGTCGTCATCATGACAATGATCATGATCATGATGATGATCATGATCATCATCATCATCACCACCACCATCATCATCATCACCATCATCATCATGATTTTCACCATCATCATCATCATCATCATCATCATCGGCATTATCGGCATTATCGTCATCATCATTCGTACCCAGCATCATTGTCATCAGTTTACACTTGCAACGGAGCAGTCTCCGGTACAACATTAGTAGCGTCCTGCTCGCTTTCGGACCTCCCCCCTGGCTTCAAGTCATGGGGCCTAGAAGTTTGAAGCCGCAAAACAACGAGCGCGAAATGTTTGGCGACAGTACGTGCTTGCAAGTCTGCGCGGCACTCGGCAGCAGATGTTTCGAAGGGATAGGGAGAGACAGTGATCTCTCAGAATGCTCTTAGAGACATCAAAGAGCAACTGCTGGGGGGGGGGCAAATGGCCGCCCACAAACTACGAGCAGCATGAGAGTGCCTATCGAGTGTAGTTTGAGTATTGGAGATGTTTTTTAGATAATAGATAAATTACTATTGTTTTTTTCCTTGGTTTTGATCTTTCGAGTGTGATTTGAGCGAATTTTCTTTTAATTCAATTAAATTTTAAAAACGCCAATCGAGTATTTTTCTGGAAAACATCGTTTTTTAAAGAATTTTATTTTTGTTTGTTTGTGATTTCAAAAACAGAAATTGATGGTAAAGCACATTGAAATCATAGATCAAAAGACGCTGAAATGCATTTGAGCGAATCTTCTTTCAACCACATCAAATTTAAAATAATAGAAAAATGAACAATAAAGAAAAACATGACAAATATTGACAAAATATTGAAACAAATAATGAAAAAACAATGAAAAAAATGAACAACATGAAAACTAAAGAAGACAATGAAACACAATCATGAAAAGTAAAGAAACAAACATGAAAAAATAATGACAGATGAAGAAAACACAATGGAACAAATAATGAAACATAAAGAAAACCATTGAAAAACTGAAAAAAAAGAAAACATGAAAAATATAGAGAACATATTTAAAACACAATGAAACAAATTAAAATAAAGATAACCATGAAAAAATTAAGAAAAACATGACAAAAGTAGTGAATAATACAGAAAAACAATGAAACAAGTAATGAAAATTAAAGAAGCAACAATGAAAAAATAATGGAAAATCAAGAAAAATAATGAACAAAATGAAAAATTAAGAAAAATAACGAAAAAACAATGAAACAAATAACGACAAATAATGAAAAAACAATGAGACATACAGAAAAAATGAAGAATAATGAAACAAATGACAGATCATATAAGAAAAATGTGTATTTTTGGAACATTGAGTGGGATTTAAATGAGTTAAATGTTTTTTCTGGAAAATTACGTTGTTGCAAAAAAAACACGGATCGAGTGATTTCTCTCTATTTAGTAGTTTTTTTTAACCATCGAGCAAATTTTCTTATTAGTGGTTTTTCAAATAAAAAACATCTCAATATGCACTCGAACCAAACTCAAACCCTTAAAAAAACTTACTGTACTCGATGGCTGAATTCCAGTTTTAGGAGGAAACGAGCTCATCCCGAGTGTTTTTCGAGCATGTTTCGAGCATGGTTTGAGAGCGAGTGTGATCAGAGAAATTTGCAAAATCCTGGACGTAGAAAAATCACTCGATCCTTGTTTTTTTTGCAACAACGT
>Ga0126342_10016504_pt1 | contig 12868 bp, 6 predicted proteins | sample Cyp1metagenome_FD_92528 | JGI IMG/M metagenome (GOLD analysis project Ga0126342, IMG submission 92528) | Coral microbial communities from Lord Howe Island, Old Settlement Bay, Australia - Cyphastrea 1 metagenome | ecosystem: Host-associated > Invertebrates > Cnidaria > Coral ... | reverse complement strand
TTGTGTAACCCTTTTCGTTGTATATTCATTCATTTCTGTTTCAATTATCTACGTGATTTCGGGCTTGCGCGAAGCTTGCGCGTACATGAGCTTGCGCGAAGCTTGTGAAAAGCTTGCGCGCGCTTGACGCCATTCAATTTTTTTAAGAATAAATTCCACCGAATACTAAAATCAATTGCCGGCAGTTTTGAACGTGGCTCATATGTGCCCAGGGGCCCATTCCAACTCTGAGCTGGTCAAAGTTACCCTCTGGTAATTTCTTACAGTTTGCTATTGAACATGACCATAGAAATAGTGGATTTTCCCATTGAAAATGGTGATTTTCCATAGTTATGTAAACGTTTACCAGAGGGTATCTCTTGTTTTGTCCTGCTAAATCCTCTACTTTCCCCCCATGACATTGAGTCTTTTTGATGAGTAGCCCCAAAATTCACACACCACATAAGTATATCATAAGTTACATGGTTGGCTAAATCAGATGCGTTTCTACCCTCTGGTAAACTAACGTAACTATGGAAAATCACCATTTTTAATGGCTAAATCCACTATAAATGGCCATTTTCAATAGCTTTTTGTATGTTTACCAGAGGGTAAATCAAGCTCGTTTCAGGGTCGAAGATCCAGTTGCTAAAAACCCAGCCGGGTAACTCCTGCGTTAGCCCACCAGCGAACTGCGGCCTTCCACAGGCCTGGATGTTCTCCCAGAGGTGTCGTACTGCCCGGCGGTTCACCGAAATGCCCTCCTGAGCGGTCGCGACGGATAGAGATGGGATGATAACTGTGATTGTTTTATGCACATTGCGATTCTTTTTATGTTTTTATATTGTTTCAGAAAAGTAATAAAGATGTATAATGATGTGTGTATTTATATATATAGATACAATTATGTCAAATGGTTTTGTCTAGGAAGGAGATTACAGAATAGATCAGAGTTGGGAAAAAAAGGGAATTGTTTGGGCCTTCTTCTTTTGCATACATCGCAACAATCAAAACACAAAACATGTCTTTGCGTTCCGTATTTCATGGCCATCCGCGGCACGTCCACAATGTTTTGGAGGCACTTTTTGGGAACAAATTGGATACCTGCCAAAACGGGGACTACCCACAAGACATCACAATGCCATCAATACCCATTGTTGTCTCGAGACTATCTCATAATCTATGTTTGGACGACTAGGGTGACTAGGGGCTCAGCCAACCCCCCCCAACTTTGACACAAAACCTCTTTATGTTCAATTATGATGATCAGGGCTTAAAACCTCTTCATGATGCTTGATGATAATTGTACGTGCCCAAAAGATTGTATATTATGGGGTATGGTAATTGGTCCTGTAATGATAGTCCTTGCGATGGTGATATACATCCCTATGAAAATGGATTGATTATCATCCTCCAATACTTGTAGACTTTTTTGCCAGAGCCGTTCTAGTCCGGGACTTGCAGCCGTTGGTCCTACCCTGCTGTTCGAAGGATTATGGAAAAGCAAAATCAGGCAAAAGAGAAGCAGTCTACGCATGTCTACACAAAGGTGAAATATAACCAGGCAGTCTGTACAAGACTCTATTTAACAGGAGTTTATAATTATATACACGTATCATTCTACAAAGGAGTATTGGCAAATATCTATGTGATTTCGTGCATGATGCAATCACAGATCAGTTGAAAGGGGGGTTGTAGTCCCTTGCTGCTTTGAGATCAACACATATCATCCAATTTCTGATTTTTGTTGGTTGTATACTTGGTGGTTCATCCCACTTAGTAAGTGGGTTATAACCCCAGTTATAAATGGGTTAATCCACTTGTAATTGGGGTTATAATCCACTTACTAAGTGGGATGAGCCACCAAGTATCCCCTATTTAAATCTGGCTAAAATATAGGAAGTTCTGGGATGATTCCCCATACTAAGCATATTTTATATATTTTATGGTCATGGTCGTAGTGACGTCGTTATAATTCAGCCAATGTATATCCCTATCCTTAATCTCATTAAATCCCTATCTTTAATGGCTATTGTTACCCTACAGTAAAGTAACCCTAGTATGGGAATGACCTATATTTCCAGGTGATTTACCTATCAAACATTGTGATTCTCCAGTTTGCTATGTTAGTTTGCCAGAGGTTACTTACAGCCATATTTTGGGGTTAACTATCAATATTAAACCGTTACTGGCCATGATAAACCATGTTAAATATTACAGTATCAATGGTAATTTCAGGATCCTAAAATGGAGGTACTGTACCATATAAGGCCATATTTTCTAGGGATATTCCCTTACATAGGCCTTATATAGGCCTTATATATGGTAGGTACCTCCATTTTAGGATCCTGAAGATCTCCCATTGGTATTAGGGTTTTATATTTATTTTGAATCCCATTAAATCCGTTTTTGAATCCCGGTGGATGGAAGAAATCCTGCACCACCTTGGATGCTTGAAAACCTATAAAAAATGTAATGGGATAAACCACCTATCAACTGGTGCAGGATTTTTTAACAACCCTCCACAGTATGAATATCCCACTACGTAAATCCCTATCTTTCATGATTACCCTCTGGTAATTTAACATAACTATGGAAAATCACCATTTTTCATGGGAAAACTCACTATAAATGACCATTTTCAATAGCTATGTTAAATTACCAGAGGGTACTTATGGCATGAATTTTTGGGTTCCCATGGGTTCCCCCGAAGTTACACCGTCCAAGCATCGGAGGTGTGATAGTGCCCCGCACGCTTCGACAGTAAACTCTCGGCTGCTGCAAAGAAGCCCTGAAAGATCCCCGAATCGGGTGTTGACAATGTCTGTTGACCGTTTCTATGGATGTGGGGCCCCCTAGTTATAAGTTGGTTTAGATTCGCCCCAATAACTATAGTTATAAGTACCATAAACCATAGTGAAATTGGAGTTATGTTCACCAACTTAGCTAACGTTTGGGGGCCCCACTTTCTATGGATGTTTGGGGGCAATCTTTCTAAGAAACTGAAGGATTTTCTGCAAGGTGAGACGGTGAAGCTTGCTAAACTGTGCAAAAAACGGTTTTGCAGATCAAAAAATCTATGGATGTTTCGTAATAATGCATATAGATGTAGATCTAGATCTAGATATAGATCATTAATAAATATAGTGGATATAGATGATATAGATATATGGCTATGAGTCAAGGGCCCCTGGCACCCGGATAGTACTTCAAAATAGCTAGCTCATGGATGTTCATTTATTTCCCTGGTCATAATATGGTAATTTCACAGGTTTTGGCCCATCATGGCCCATCCCCATAACTGCAAAATGGAACCTGAAGAATGGTGGAATCTGCAATCCGAAATGGACAGATTTAAGACTCTGAAACGGGGCTTTGACTAACAAAAAATGGAAGTTAAGCCATGCTAAACCGCATTAAAACAATTGGGACCGCGATTATAAGTAGCCAAAAATCAGAAAAACTTACTTCCAAATCTTAGAAAGTTCCCTGAAACCAATTTTGGGATCCCAAACAAACAGGCTGGCAAATTATGATAATTCCTACTTGGTGGCTCATCCCACGAATCGTAAGTGGCTTAGTTCATCCCAATTATAAGTGGATTAACCCGCTCCTTATCCCATGTAAATCACTGGGGTTATAACCCACTTACGATTCGTGGGTAGTTCGCCACCAAGTAAGCATTCAAAAATTCGAGAACTTAATCATGTCCCAAAAAACGAGTCTTCTCGAGGACTGCACGGCTGGAAAAGATCTACATACGCACCATACGCACGCAATCGCATGCATTTGTAAAACAAAAATCCACCATCAATGCAATGGCGTGGTCGAAGTCCAAATGTGGGGCTTAGTTTTTACCCACATTACCTCCAGTAATCTGACATAGCTATGGAAAATAACGATTTTTTATGGATAAATCATCGATAAAGGGAACATGTCTAGGTTTATGGGTCCGCTATCTCGAAGGGACTGAACATCTTACTATGCAATGATACCTGCTGGATGGTAATTCAACTCGACCCAGCTTTCAGGCCATGAACAAGAAACCATCATTAAGGCGTGGTCATCAGAGTTTTCCCGCAATCTTATTCACCATATTACCCTCTGGTAAACTAACATAGCTATTGAAAACGGCCATAGAAATAGTGGATTTACCCAGCTAGAAAATGGTGGATCTTTCCAGTGCGTTTTTTGTGAACGTTTACCAGAGGGTAACCACCAATAACCCATGATTCACCACTACTAACCATCACTACTAATCATTAACTACTACTAACCATCATTAACCACCATTTTCCTATGGTTTTCCTATGATTTTCCCATTTTCCCTGGCTCCGGCACCATGCCATGGCCTTCTCAAATAGCAACCACGGGATGTCGGCGATGTCGCTTTCTGGAATGCAGTTGATGGCCTTAAAGCCACCTGGCCGGGTCAAAAACCCAGGGAGGGGGCCAGATCTTGGGATAACTTATAGGAAATGTTCATTAAAAAATAGGTACTTGGTGGCGAACTACCCACGAATCGTAAGTGGGTTATAACCCCAGTGATTTACATGGGATAAGGAGCGGGTTAACCCACTTATAATTGGGGTTATAAGCCACTTACTAAGTGGGATGAGCCACCAAGTAAAGCATCATAAATCATCATAAATCATCATAAACCATCATAAATCATCATAAATCATCTATACATGGACCATATTGTTGTTACTATTGCTATAAGAACATCTCCAAATATATCCCATTCTACCCCCATCCAGATATAATTTATCCATTTATATAATATATATATATAAAAGGGGATATACGGGGTGTTTCATCTTTGGGATATAATTCACTTGTAATAATGAAGGACAATGAGGGAAGTTCCTAAGATACTTGGATCCGTTGGGAAGGTGGAACAATAATGAGATACTGACTAATATTAATACGTATCCAACTATCCAATTATCTGGAAAAAATAATAATTCAGTAACCTGAAATAAGGACATTTGGGGATAGCTACCCCATTCCTAACTATCACTAGAGTGATATGACATTGAGGTCTTTGTAACTCATCCAGATGACTGATTCCTATTCCTCATTTACTCATCTGTTTATCCTCGAATTTAATCGACTTGCGGGTGGACGTAAAACCCCCCACCCTCCTTCCAACTCTTCACCACATGAAGATTCCGATGTTGTTTACCCTCTGGTAAACTAACATAACTATGGAAAATCACCATTTTCAATGGGTAAATCCACTATAAATGTGCCATTCTCAATAGCTGAGTTACATTGCCAGAGGGTAATTTTTCCATCTCTTTCCAAGCCGAGTTTCCAACACCCATCACTCTCCCGGAAATCTCCGGAAAACCCATTGGAAATCAAAGGTGCCAATTGAAAATCACCAGAAAATAGAACTTCTTAATTCAAAAAAAAAACCTAATTCAACATGTTTATTGTGTAACATATTAATTCACCCACATATATTAACCAGCTATCATGATACACTTTCACTCACCATCTTTACAAAGTGGGGCCCCCAAACGATATCTAAGTTGGTGAACATAACTCCAATTTCACTATGGTTTATGGTACTTATAACATCTTATAACTATAATAAATTGGGGCGAATCTAAACCAACAAACATAACTGGGGGCACCATCCTGTAGCTGGTTGGTGGTGCAAAAACCATTCTGAAAAATATGAGTTCGTCACTGGGAAGGATAACATCACGTTTGGGGGCCCCACATCTTTAAACTCAACAAACATAACTAGGGGGCCCCACATTCTATGGAAAGATCCACCATTTTTCATGGGTAAATCAACTATTTCATGGGTAAACTCACCCAAACTTTGAAAAACTCAGCCCACCTTCCACCACCAGCGGGTTCCAAACGTTGCGTATCTCCTGGATCACCTGAGCCACCTCCGCCATCCGCGTTCCGGCCGCGGCTCCACGGAGCCGCAGCAGCTCGGAGAGGTTCAGCGCCAGGAACTGGGCACCCTTGGGCAACTGCAAAGAATGCACCGACCTGAGATCCGACCCGAACAATCCCACTATTGGTTGGTGGTTGACCTACAAGGTGGGGCCCCCTAGTTAGTGATGTTTGTTGGTTTAGATTCGCCCCAATTTATTATAGTTATAAGATGTTATAAGTACCATAAACCATAGTGAAATTGGAGTTATGTTCACCAACTTAGCTATCGTTTGGGGGCCCCACTTTGTACCATTGTGGTTGATATACTGTTAATATATGGTTAATGATGGTGGTTAATATATGGTTGATGGTTAATAATAATCTGGTTGGTGGTTGACCTACCCCTCTGAAAAATCATGAGTTCGTCAGTTGGGATGATGAAATTCCCAACTGAATGGAAAGTCATAAAAATCATGTTCCAAACCACCAACCAGCATAACTATGGAAAATCACCATGTTTAATGGGAAGAATTGGGATGAAAAACCACTACACGGGTCTTAGCATGTCTTAGCGGCAGCTCCATGGCACCGCACCTCTCACTCCAGAGCTCGATGGCAGTATCCAACTCCTTCCCTACCTCCGCGCTTAAACCTGGGCGCGAGGCCCCAGGATAGCAAGACTTGGGTGAAAATTTGCCCAAGAGAACTATGTCATTCAAAGAAGAACTGTATACACACACATATATATATATATACATATATACATATGTATATATATACACATATATATAAGATGGGATATATACACATATATATATATATGACCATGTCGTACTCCCCAAAAAGATGCCGAAAAGTGCGCCACCATAATAATTCGGTAGTTTCATTATTTATTTATCTATTTATATATATATGTGTGTGTGTGTAATTACCTCATATTTCCAGGTGTCCAACTTGTTGGCGACGAACATTTTGCAGTTGCCAAAAAGATGAAAATATGCAGTCGGACATACGGAACTGAATTTCCGATGCAATAGAAATATCTGATGCATTGTGCATGGATATGGAGAGGCTCTTTGTGTATATGTATTTACTGCAGCAGCATAGCAGAATGACATGTTGAATGCAATGGAATTGAATGGAATTGAATGCAATGGAATGCAATGGAATGCAATGGAATTCCGATTGTCTATATATATATATATGTGTGTGTGTGTGTCTATGTCAAGTGTATGTAAAATGTATAGTGTATGTCACGTGTATGTGTTATACTAGCCCGTTGCTAGCATTCCAATTAGCTCACCGCAGAATCTTTGGCGCAGCATTGACCATCCGAGTTGGCTGGATAGCCTCTGGTACTGACGGCTTGATGGAAAATCACCATTGGAATATAATAAGTCATCATCATCTATACATAACTATGGAAAATTACAATTTTTAATGGGAAAATCCACTGTTTCTATGTGGTTGATATACTGTTAATGATGATGGTTAATGATGATGGTTAATATATGGTTGATGGTTAATAATAATCTGGTTGGTGGTTGACCTACCCCTCTGAAAAATCATGGAGTTCGTCAGTTTGGATGATTATTCCCAACATATGGAAAAATATAAAATGTATTAAAATGTTCCAAACCACCAACCAGCATAACTATGGAAAATCACCATTTTTAATGGGAAAATCCACTATTTCGACTGGGCCATTTTCAATAGCAAAACGTTAAATTACCAGAGGGTAAGTCATCATCATCGTTACATGGGCCATTGTCTAGCCATAGTTATCTTAACCGGAAGGTCTATTTGGATAAGTAAAAATCAGATAAATAAGTCACGACTCACGAAGCTGAGTTGACCATTTCGCCCATTTTGGGATAGCCCAAATCCAAATCTCATCATTCCAGTGACGGAAAACGACGAGGTTGCTGTGATTCATGGTCACCTTGATAGGGAGTTAAATCCTGCCAAACATGGCAATGGAAAAATCACGTACCCTCTGGTAAACTAACATAACTATGGAAAATCACCATGTTTAATAGATAAATCCACTATAAATGGGCCATTTTCAATAGCTTTTTGTATGTTTACCAGGCCGGGTATTTCTCGATGTTTTTTCCCATTCTGATGCCCAGCTCGCCATGATTGACGAGAGCATCATCTCCAAATATCCTTGTGTACATCCATTTCCATCCCCATTCTTCATTGCATATCCCATTAAATCACCATTTTTCCTTGTGAAACCACACTTTTTTTTGCCACTTCAACCGTTGGACCGCCCCCTTTTTCACAAACCAGAAACGTCCAAACCTCTGCAAGTTCGCAATCAGCCGCGAGCGCACAGTTCCATCGATGGAATCCAGGGCCCCACGAGTGGAACCGCGCACTGACCAACCTGTCAGGGACGCCCCATGGAAACCATGGCGACGGGTGCCCCTGATGATAGCCCGGTCATCGGTCATTTCACATGGAAACCATGGCCCCATAAAAATCCATAAAATGAGGAATTACCTGTGACCAATGGTGATTTTCCATAGCTATGTTAAAGCAATTTGATGTCCTTTTGGAAAAAATAGAGGGGCCGGGAGCTGGTATACCATCGATCATCATTTACCTGTTGTTAATCAACCAACCAATGGGAAAAGGATATCTATGTGTTAAAATACCAGGAGGTACCCTCTGGTAATTTGTTACATACTAGTAGCTATTGAAAATGGTCCAGTCGAAATAGTTGATTTACCCATCAAAAATGGTGATTTTCCATAGCAAAATGTAAACGTTTACCCGGAAGTAAATCATGGGTTTTTCGTTACCCTCGTCATCGACCATTCATTGCTGGAAAATCCACCATGTCGGAGGATTTTCGCCGACGAAACCTGCATGCTTCGTCCACGGGGATTTGCCATTGTCACCTTTGTACAGGGGGTATATACCCCATGTTCAAACAACCCCATTTTGTAGGCAAGTTTTTTCAAACTTCAGTAAATTAACATAGACCCTGGTAGTTGTCGGGGTTGGAAGATGAGTTTCCCCTAAAAAATGGTGATGTTCAGGGTCAACAAGTTAATTTACCAGAGGGTAAAACTTCAGTCGTTTTAAATCATGCAAGTTCAGGTGTTCCAAATTTAATCCAGTATAGTCCATTGCAATGTGTAATTTTTGGGTGTAGAATCCCAGCTAGAGAAACTATGGGAATTTGTTTACCCTTCGGATCCCTTCAGTACTCAAATGTGGCTTGCTGGAAAATCATCCATTCCTAGTAGTTGATTTTCCCACTGATAATACCTCCAATTAGTGGGGGAATTCCGAATTTCTCAGTTGAAGAAATCCCTGGGAGGTCCCAAGCTTCAGCCATCATCCCTCGGGAAAACCCTGGTCGATTGTTCCCCCATTTTCCCCACGTACCCTGTGTGAAGAATGATTGACCATAAACTTGGAAATTGATCCCCTATATCAATAACGTCCTTTTGGTAAAAATAGAGGGGCCGGTTTGGTATACCATCTATCATCATGTACCTGTTGTTAATCAACCAACCAATGGGAAAAGGACATCTATGCCCTATATTGACTGCAATGAACCATCATTGCACATGAGGATTGAAACCATACAGTTCCCATACATTCCCCCATACCTTCGCCGGTAATATTAAGTGTCATTTATTCACATCTATGAACCAAAACAGAGTCCAATCACCCAGAAAATCCCAGTGATTAGCACCAATGGACCATTATTAATCAATATTGACCATTACTAATCATTATGAACTACTAATCATCACATTTAAAATCATAATTAACCATTGCTAATCATCATTAATCATTACGAATCATCATTAACCAGGTAACCATGATGAAAAAAAACACTAATCATCAACCAACCATGTTTACCATTGTTTAGAATCATCCCTTACCCTCCGGTAATTTAACATAGCTATTGAAAATGGCCATAGAATAGGTTGATATAGGTTGATTTACCCATGAAAAATTGTGATTTTCCATAGCAGAGCAAAATGTAACGTTTACCAGAGGGTAACCACCAATAACCCATGATTCACCACTACTAACCATCACTATTAATCATTAACCACTACTAACCATCATTAACCACCATTTTCCTATAGCTTTCCTATGATTTTCCCATTTTCCTATGGGTTTTCCTATGGGTTTTCCTATGACTTTCCCATTTTCCTATGGCTTTTCCTATGGTTTTCCCCACCATCCCATACCAGCCCCACCTGGCGTGCTATCCCTGAAGTGCGGCGTAGGGAACTCCTCCAGCAGCTGCACGAAGTGGGCCTTGCGGCGCGGCAGCAGCGGCCGCAGCAGCTGCACCTGGTGGATCTCGCGCCAGCGCCACATGCCCTCCACGTCGCCCAAGCAGTGGCCCTTCATGAGGTGATCCTGAAATAGGCCGGCTGGGAGATATGGATAGATATGGATTCTGGAAAAAGATCATGTATAGAGTATGTTAAATAACCAGAGGGTATGAAAATGATCCTGAAATTTAGGCTGGGAGATATGGCTATGGAGAAAAAAACACCCCAGCCTCGATCCTGATGGGCGACCATGCGACGGTTTAATTTTGTTGACACGGAACATGGCAATATATGGCTATGGATCAATACCTATACATACCATTTTTAGTGGGATGAACATCCATAAATCCCAGCTATTTTGATGTGAACTACAGGGGTACAAGGTTTTGACACATTGCCATATGGATTCTGGAAAAAGATCATGTTTCTGGATAAAGAATATTATATATTATATACATGTGTGTGTGTGTATGTGTAGGGATGGGTGGATGGATGGATGGATGGATGTCTGTATGTATATTTGCTTATTTATCTATTTATTTATGTATGCATTTGTTTATGTATCTATGTATTTATTCCTTTATCTATTCAGTTAGTTAACTATTTATTATTTACATGATTGTATACCTGATTTAAAGGCTAAGATCTAGATGGTATTTACATATAAATATATATATATATATTAATGTCAACATATGTCAACCCTGGATTAATAAACCCCTAGGCTGTTTAATTGGAAGGTTACCAGTTAAGTATCAGATAATGACTATTGGAGGAGTACCACCCCAATTAATAAACCATGGTTTATTAATCCGGGATTGACATTAACTGTATTTTGATCTTTTTATCTGAATCCCCAGCTGTTTTTGAATGGGAGTCGACCACCCGGCGCATCCCCATGGGCATGATTTTACATAGCAGTTACCGGTTTTTTAACATAGCCATGGAAGCCATGGCCCATTGAAATACCCTCTGGTAAACATACAAAAAACGATGGAAAGATCCACCATTTTATAGCTGGGTAAATCCACTATTTCGACTGGGCCATTTTCAATAGCAAACTGTTAGTTTACCAGAGGGTAGATGATGAAAATGATGATTTACCTATTGAAAATGATGATTTGCCAGTTCGCTACGTTAAATAACCAGAGGGTATGTTAAATTGCCAACTCAAAAACTCGGCTTCTCCGAATTCTTTGCAGAAAACTTAGGCAGAAAACATTATCAGGCGATGAGGCACCAAGGCACCAAGCGATTTTCATCCACGTCGTCCTGATGATGACCCAAAATCACTGCGGTTTTTCCTGGATGTTCTGCCAGTAAACAGCGATACATCCTGGGTGGTTCGGTGGAACAGTTGAACTCACTGAAGAGATGGATAGATGGTACGCGGCTCATCCCACTTAGTGAGTTATAACTAGTTATAACCCTTTAGGTGCATTTTAAGCCTTCTCATCCCACTTATAAGATCTTATAAGTGGGGTTAAAAAAAAATCACTTACTAACTGGGTAGTGAAAACCACCAAGTATGGGATAATCCATGAAATATCATGCGATTTTTCATGCGACATTGTATGGGATGTAGTGGAATGCTGTTTATTTATTGACATCGCGGCAAAACGGAACGACCATCTCATGGGGGATTTTCCATGAGGAAATCGTCAACAAATACGGATATAAATTGCACGGGGGGAAAGGGACGTGGTTCTTTTTATGAAGAGTGATGACCACAAAAAACACATGAACATGTAGCACAAAGTGTGGGCAGCTTTGCCAAACAATGAATCAAACAACTTGTTGAACGGAACCCTTAAAATCATCCATTTCTTCTTTTTCAATGAGGGAACAACTGGTTTTGTCACCCTTCCCCACAAAAAAGAGAACGCAACATGAAAACCTCCTATTTAAACCCATGTAATTTTAGTAAAGTAACAATCAACCACCCATATGTTGATGCTTTACAGCACCCATAAAAAATGGTAAACTTGGAGATAGTTTACTTCCTAATGATTGCCTTACTATGCTTTACTAACATGCCTATTTCAACATGTTCATTTGATTCCAACCAAAAAGTACACCAACTATGAAAACTATTTACTAAAATGGTATTCCTTTTTACTCACATGCCCACTTCAGGACAGGCCATTCCTACTTTAAAAAAAAATGTTTTTTTGATCTTTTTTGCCCCTGTCCTGAAGCGAATGGCCTTGGTGAAGCGTTCGTACTCTTCCCGCGTCAGGCCGCTGCCACTTGCCCCGTCTCCCTCGTGAGGACGCGCCAACTTCACGTCGTAGATGAAGAGGTCGACGGCCAAGTGATGGCAGAGCCAGGAGGCCCAGTCCTCCCAGCCAGATTCAGCGGATTCGGCAGCAAGAAATCATCGAACGTGGAGATTTGACTTACCATCTGGTTATTTAACATAGCCATGGAAAATCTCTTATAAATGGAGGTATTAATGGGAAAATCATCTATAAATGGGCCATTTTCCATGGCTATGTTAAATAACCAGAGGGTACTGCAACCATCAAATTTGCGATACAAATTGATTTTATATATATATACATCTCAAAGTGACATATGAAGAACTCACCACGTCTTCCGCGCACAGCTCTTTTTCAACCACCTACCAAAGTTCAGTCTGTTTCACCTGCTCTCCTCAGGTTTGCTTTGGA
>Ga0126342_10016503_pt1 | contig 12868 bp, 4 predicted proteins | sample Cyp1metagenome_FD_92528 | JGI IMG/M metagenome (GOLD analysis project Ga0126342, IMG submission 92528) | Coral microbial communities from Lord Howe Island, Old Settlement Bay, Australia - Cyphastrea 1 metagenome | ecosystem: Host-associated > Invertebrates > Cnidaria > Coral ... | reverse complement strand
GGTTGAGGTCCGGCAGCGAACACTGTGGATCGCGGGTCGCAGTTGGACGAGGACGACGAGGACGACGAGGACGACGAGGACGACAAGGACGACAAGGAGGACGAGGAGGAGGCAGGAGGCAGGCGGCGGCAGGAGGAGGAGGCAACTGACATAAAATCTAACAACCCTCACCTGGCAGGTGGGGAAAAAACCATCAACAAAACATGTGTTCAATATAATTCACCCACCATTCACAGCTGAAAATTACATGAACTTACCCAGTCTTCCTTGGTTTTATCAGTTTTATCAATGTATATCCCTATGTTGATTGCTTCAGTCTCTGCGTTTCTTCATCACCAACCATCACCCACAACGCGGCTCCGACGTCAGTTATCGTCACTTGCTGTGCCTTGGTGATCTTCTGCATGTTCTTAATGGCGCGCATTCCTAAGAGAATCTGCTTGCTGCTTTCACCAAAATCATGGCACTTATCTCATGTCATGTTAATCAAGTCAAGTCAAGTCTTGCTGTATGGTTTTGAGATAGCGAAAGACCTGACACTTCGTGTTGTAACTGGTTGGTGGTTTTAACCATCTTAAAAAATATCAATGGGAAGGATTATCCCATATATGAAATGGAAAATAAAAGTCATGTTTGAAACCAGCCAGTTGTAATCATTCAGGGGTGGTTTTCAGTGACCATTTCAAGCGCTGGAATCCTTGCCATGGGATCCTTGCCAGATCTGACATGATCCAGCGCTGGTCATTGAACCAAGTTACCCTTTGGTAATGACATGTAATGACTAACATAACTATTGAAAATGATGATTTATGGTGGATTTAGCCCATTGAAAATTAGGTGGATCTTTCCAGTTCGCTATGTAAACGTTTACCAGAGGCTAAACTGGTTTTGCTGAGGGAATGACAAAGTAGTTCTCAAACAAACACCAGTCCGTTTCCTCCCAATTTTCACATTTGTCTTGGTTGGTTCCCATCCTTTCTTGGTCGATATATAGAGAGGAGGCTTCACCAACCTGTCCAAATACCCTATATCCGATATCCAAATTTAATGGCCACGTGTGGCTGTTGCGATATCTCAAACCTCACTCTTTCCGGAACCCCTATTTGTCCACGGTTGAACCACCTTTCCTAGTTAAAATCTCCTATCTTCCTTGTTCAAATCCAGCCTCACCGGGCACGGGGGCCCGCGGAGGCGGAGGTCCCCCATTGAGATTACCACACCATGTCTGCGCACAATTTCCCACACAAAAGTGGTCCGTCTTCACCTGCGAATAGCTGTGGGAAATTTCATGATCATCATTCCTATTCTGAATTGCCCTAAATTGAAAGCCTTTTTTTTTTGGACAAATCCAAATTGTTCATCGTATTGTTGGTTAAATCCTCCGTTTCCAATCAAATCCCCATTCACTGGAAGATCCACCATGTTAATGAAATCCCAATGTGTCCCAGTAAAATCTCCATGTTTCAATTATAAAAAACACATGTTCTATCATTTTTTTCATGGAAAAAACAAATCCACCATTTTTCATGGTAAATCCATGTAAATCCCCTATTCTTACACCATTCTTCCTCAGAAATTTCCCTATTTTTCCAGGGAAAATTCACCATTTTTGGGGAATCCCCCACCCCGATGATTGTTCCAGGGACGGATGGACAGCGTCTTCAACGTGGCGGCATTGCGCGTTTGCACCTCGAGCGCGCGGCTTGCGCCGCTTGCGCTTGCGCGCCCGGCGGTCCTTGGAAGGCCAGGGAAACAGGGATGGAAGTGAAGTCTGTCTATAATTGCCATCCATAATATACAAATAGAATGGAACCATTATAGGTACTATATAGATGGATGTACATATATGGAATTGCCTATTATTTGTATGTACCTATATATTATATGGACAGTATAATCTATAAGCGAAATATATATAATTATAATTATATATAATTATATATATATAATTATATATATATATATATTATGTGTGTGTGTTTTGTCCATATAGGTTTACGCGGCTTATTTATAATTTATATGGGTATTCTGGTAATCTATACGGCTATAGTTATCTAGTTGATCGATTTATCTATTTGATAGTCTATAAGTTTATCTATAATTATCTATCATTAGCTGATCTATGTATTGTCTATAGTTTATCTAAATGATATCTATCTATTTGTTTGCTGATCTATTGTTAGCTTGTCTATATGATTTTCTATAGTTATCTATTTATCTATACTATTATTATGTATTATCACATCTATGAATCTCTAGTTATCTTTACATGTACCTATCGTTGTCAATATGTTTATCTATCCAGTTTTCCACTTGTCCACTTGTCCACTTTTGCACCCATCCACCCATCCACCTATGCATCTACCTATCCATCTCCCTATCTATCTGCCTACCTATCTACCTATCTATCTGTCTATCTATCTGTCTGTCTGTCTATCTATCCATCTATCTATCCATCTATCTAGTCGTTCCATTGTCTTGTAAATTGAACCGATAATACGCGATGTTTTTATACGTCAAACAATTTGATCACTGGAGATAATTCTAAATACGTAGATGTGGACTGAAGCATTTTAGTATCATTGGAGTAGAGTCTGCAGTTTGCCGACTGTAAAACACAAACCAGGGAGACCAATTTCAATGAACAATCTGAATTGAGTCAGTTCATCTTTTTGTATACTGAATAGTTGATTTTGAAATGCTGTACTTTAACATCCTTGAAGCGACAGCAGTGGCAATATGTATGCACTGAGAAAAAATCTGATTGGTTCATAAACCAATCATATTAACAGAATACATCTTGTGACACATCCGTCAAACCTTGCAATTAGCATTCAAGTCCTTGATCAACAACCAGTAGGAGTTGTGGTTGGCTTCATATGAATCCTTACAGGTCTAAAAAGGCTGGAAACCCAAAGAACCCCCGAGGGTTTCTTTGCAGTTGTGGCAACTAGGTTGCGTGCAATTTCGCAGTTTTCCAATCAGTTTTGCAGAGATCTACTGGTTGTGTGGTTGCAAACCATCCTTTTCAAAATATCGGCAAATCGAATCGTATCATGGCAAATCAGATAGGACAGTCAATAAAAGATTTGAAGAGAAACATTGGCTAATTGGTGGTTTCAACCCCCCTGAAAAATATTAGTCAGATTGGATCATCATCCCAACTATTGGGGAAAATAAAATTCATTTTCCAAACCACCAACCAGAATTCTATAAATCTCCATTGTTGCTGGTTAAATCACCATTTTCCTATGGTTTTCCTATGTTTTTCCTATGGTTTTGAGGTTGAGAGCTTATCAAAACCGATCCATTTCCAAGGTCTGAATAGCTGGCAACATAAAAGAAACAGAATGGAACTCATTGGCCAAAAAAACGCTTGCAGTTGTGGTTGAGCCCTACCCCTCTGAAAAATGATGGAGTTCGTCAGTTGGGATGATGAAATTCCCAACTGAATGTTAGAATCACTATTTTTTTATGAGTAAATCCACTATAAATGGGCCATGTTCAATAGCAAACTGTTAGTTTAAAAAATGTTCCAAAGCACCAGCCAGCAGCAACTATGATTTCATGAACATTGCTAGTTGCCAAAAATCCCACATGTGGCCGAAAACATGCCAAAAACATGTGGATGTTCGTAAACAACAACGATCCAAGACCATCTAAGTCATGTCAACCGCTGAGAACCCAAACAGGTCTCCTCAAGTTTCAAAGGAGTCCACTCAGTAAACCTCAAATCGGATTTCGCTCTCTGATTATTTAATAGTATTTAATATATAGTAGCTATGGAAAATAACCCATTTACACATGATTTCTGATGATTTACCTATTAAAAAATCATGATTTTCCACAGCTACGTTAAATTACCAGCGGGAAAATCTCGAGTGTAAATCGTTCATGCCATGCTTTGAATTTGTTCAACATTCCCAGCCATGGATGCAGCCAAGAATCTGAAAAAACCTAGAGAACATCGGAACCGAAAGCCTGTATCTCCGCCGCCGTCACAAGTACTTGAGCCAAAGTTTGGCTTCCGTGCAGCAATGGCCGAATGGAATTGGTTAGTTGAGTACCTTGGAAACATTCCATAGGGGTGGAGTTATACTCCCAAAGAGATAGAAAAGCTGGAAACCTAGAAGTGATTGGTTAAACAAAAACAGGGTTTCCTGGGAAGAAAATACGACTACAGGAAATCAATCCATGTTTCATACTGCAAAACAAAATAGACTTTGAATGACTTGGATATGTGAAATGTCCCACTCATTGATCATTTGATCTAAGGCAATGCGTGTTCAGCATGGATGTCACCATTGTGCACCTTGAGTAAACATCTGGCAGTTGGGTATTTCACCCATATCACAATGTGTCAAATAGTATCTTGAAGCGTCTTACCCTTACTAGTACTGAATCATCATTTGTTTGGTTGCATTTGCAGTTCTGCTAAGTTATAGTACAATTCAAACACATATTAATGTTTGGAAATCATCTCATGTGCCAAGTGAATCTACATTTTCTAGTACTTCAATTGGCACATGTTTGTTGATCTCAAGTCTTAATTAAGTCCCCATGTTTGTGGATGAATCCCACTGTTTTGTCCAACAAATCCTGGTGAAATCTGCTGCTTTTCTGCTGGTCGAAATGACGATGTCTGTGTATCGGTTATAAATCCACTTTAGTTCACTGCCCCTTTTGTCTTGGTGAACTCTCCATTTTCTCTCATAAGAAATATATAGAAATATGATGACTGGTTGGTGGTTTTAACCATCTTGAAAAATATGAAAGTCAATGGGAAGGATCATCCCATATATGAAATGGAAAATAAAATTCATGTTCCAAACCACCAACCAGAAAATCATGCTTAAAATCTTCACTTTCGGTGAACTTTTCATAATTTTTCCAGATGTTTCCATGTGTTTTCTTGGCATTTGACCTTGACCTCACCATTTTTTCGCCACAGCACCGCTGCGACTTCCCGCAACCAGCGCGCACCTCCAAGCCGTCTTTGTGAAGGTCCGGCGTGGACACGGCCGGGCAACTGACGGGAGGATCGTGGGAAACTCGTGGGATTTTTGAAAGGTCAATCACAATTTTTAATGGGTAAATGATGGGTAAATGATGGTAAATCAACTATGTATTTCGACTGGGCCATTTTCACTAGCAAACTGTTAGTTTACCAGTAGGTATGGCTCACAATTCACCATTTCAGGCAGCCTATGAATATTATTCATGTATCAACTGAGGCAGCCAAGTAAAAACATGAATATACCAACCATCTTATTATGGCGGGACCCAATTTTTGACGGATGCCCATATTGAGAAACAGATTGGGGCCGAATGATATTACGTAATATTGGGATATTGATCAAATCTATATTAGTCCCCGAATCTGCCATATTATAGGATGATTATCCTTATCGGAAAAGAGATTGGGGGCTAGTAGATTACAATAGGGTTTATGGTGGTTAAAACTTTTTAACTTATAACTGGGGCAGGCCGTACATAATCACACTGTAACTATGGACATTTTCTAAGATCATCCAAATGTGTTTTTGTTATTTTGTGTTCATATTTACGCTTAAAAGTGAGGTTTACACCCAGCATCCATATTTTGATGCGATAAATACAATAAACATCAATAAACAATATGTCGAACCATCATATGGAAAGTGAGGTTTCACATGGTTTTTGTGTTTGATCCATGGTCTTATCACGTGCTTGAGGAAACCCTTGGCCACGTGGCCCCCATTTTTCCAGGAAAAAAAGGGGGGGGATCATGGAGATCTAAGCAGCAAAATTCAGATGTTTTGTTGGAAAATAAGAGGGGATCAAACCATTGTATAGGTATTATTACGTAACGCTATATACATATATATATATACATATATATATACATATACATATATATATACATATATATATAAATAAATATAAATATCAAACATATACCATTGTTTTTTAAGGATATGCTGACATATCTTCTTCAGAACTGGAGGAAATCAAACCAACATTATCTGGAAAGGCCACTGGATAGATGCCTATTCTTTGAACCTCAACAATGGGGGTTGTCACTGAGTGTACCATATTGCATTAGTTTATGCCTCACAGGAGATAGTATGCTTCTGATTCTGATGCAAGACAGCTGGTGGATGCCTGATGCCAGTGATCGAGATGGTTCAAATACAATTATGTCATTATGCGTGTGTATATATATATAGTATATATATAAATAAATACCTATATATATATATAAGGTGAATCAAGTCGTGTAGGCATGACACAGCCTATAGATTGAAATTCAGGGCCTAGCCTCGAAAGTATAATCAATGTGTTCTTTACATAGCCGCCTAAAGTGATTTCACAATAACCATCTCTGTACCTCAGAGCACTAAAGATCTCAAGCAAGATGCACAAGATGCATCAGCATGATGTCATCTGTAATTAGTTGTCGGTGTTCGAAAAGCTTGGTTGTAACTTGCTGATGAAAACGTCACATGCAGCAGACACGTATCTGGAGCAGCTTTCTCAATAGATTCGCTGACCCACGCGAGCTCACCACAGGCATCCTCCAGATCTTTCTGCGGCACCCGGAGCACCCAGGAGCACAGAGCACGGAAGGTGGGGTGGTCACCCACGATCAAAACCGTCGTTTCAATTGATGGTTACCTCATTTATTTTTTTCCCAACCAAAGAAGACATATGGAATTAAATGCGGAGGAGACATTTTGGGAGTTGAACTATTCCAAATAATTCCATATATAATTTGGATATTAACTATATGATATGATTATAAGTTTTATTCTTATATATTTGTTGTTTATAGTTGTTTGCGGGAATAAGTAATAGCTGAATATGTTTTGGGATGAACATCGATTTATCCGTTACTCAATGTTACTATGTGGGATAGTGAATATACCCCAGCTATTTTTCAGCTGAATGTGTTAGTGAATGATTGAATATGTGAATATGTTCATACTATGTTAGGTATATTCAATATTTATTACATATTACCCTCTGGTCAACTAACAGTTTGCTATGGCACATCACCATGCTATATAAACGGAAAATCAACTATGAAAGGACCATCTCCTATAGCTATGTTAAATTACTAGGGTAAAACTATTTCAACATAGCTAGTGGAGATGAATACCCATTACCCCTATCATAATCTGTTTTGGTCTTAAGACCAAAATATGTTTCCCCAACAATGGGATTATTTATAGGATTATAATATCATTATTTGACCAACCATTATACCAACTTTAAACCTATTCTTAACTGGTTGGTGGTTGAGCCCTACCCCTCTGAAAAATGATGGAGTTCGTCAGTTGGGATTATGAAATTCCCAATATATGGAAAACTAATCCATTCATGTTCCAAACCACCAACCAGTGACTAATATTCCATTACCAGAGGGTTAATCACCATTAAGTCACCATTAATATCCCTATTAAATCACCATATATCATATAATATCATATATAATCATTAAAAACAAAATTGGAGGATCATTCCACTTAGTAACTGGTTAATAAGCCAATATATGGAGAATATATCAACCAACCAGTTAACAGTTGTTTTTGGGATGAACATGAATATTGTCCATGGGTCCAGGTAGCCCGCCTGGGAACCATGGGAACCAGTCCGGCAGCCCAGGCAGGCGGTTCCTGTTTGGGTTCAACTCGCAAGCGGAACGGAGACCCGAGTTAATGTTTTGATAATGATATTCATTTATTATCATGACCTTATTATAGATATTATAGTCACTCCAAAACATATAGTATATTTACCTATGATATTCCTCGAAAATGATGTTTTGGACGTAAAAACTTGGGTATATTTGAGAAATTGTCTACCCATTTTGAATGGTCAAGAACTACTTTTTTGGTCACATCCTAAAGCCTGGGATTTCTTCAGGGGACTTCGCCTCGAAAAAAACATGGGAGTAGTGTTTCTTACCCTCTGGTAAACTAACATAACTATGGGAAATCACAATTTTTAATGGGAAAACTCACTATAAATTGCCATTTTCAATATCTATGTTAAATTATCAGAGGGTGATGTTTCTTATCCTGGTCTTTCGGTGATGAATAGAATATAACCTACGCCTTCTTCGAGGCCACTGCATGAGGTACCCTATGCTTTGCGTGCAAGGTCATGCTAAGACCCTACCAATGGCGGAACTGGGAGTTTTTCTTGGCTGTTCATGACGATTTCATCCGATTTACAAAGGTGTGTGGCTTTTTGAAATGGAAGAACCCTTCAAAGAATACACTAGGAACATGTAATAAGTATGACTAGTCAAATCACACATATCTAACCGCTGCATATGACTAGTCAATCATCCCGTTGTGTCCAGTTCATCCCCATGATTTCCCACACCTGTCATCAAAAATCCATATGGGGATGGGTCAAAACTTCTTTTTACCCTCTGGTAATTTAACATAGATATTGAAAATGACAATTTATAGTGAGTTTTCCCATTAAAAAAATGTGATTTCCCATAGTTATGTTATGTTAGTTTACCAAAGGGTATCATATTTTGGGGAACATCCATAATTCCAAGCTATTTTAGGGTGGGTTGCTGTTCAGTTTTGACTCATATCCACACAATATCTATGGCAATGGCAGAGGAACCTCCATTGATCTGCCAGTCGTCTTTTCTGGTTGATGTTCATCCATTCAACTGTTGATTGCCCCCCACTATGAAATCCAATTGTTTTCGGGTCTGTTTCAACCAACACAAAACCAGGGATCCGATGTCAATCATCAGTGGCTACATCCAAAGTTTAGTGGTTACCCTAAACGTTAAACTAACATAGATGTGGTTTTCACTATCATGGCAAAACCTGAAAACCACATTGTTATCTTAAAAACCATGTAGTTTCCATAGATGTGGTTCATCTTCTCTAAACTAAATGGAAACTTATCTGGTTTATCCATACATGTAGTTTCCATATTGGTGGTAAAACCATGTAGCTTCCATATATGTGGTTTCTGTTATCTTACATATGTGGTTTATCTATGTTTATTTTATTTTAAAGATCATTTTTCCAAGTTTTTCCCATGGCTTCTCCGGTCCCTTTTTGAAGAGTTACCCACCTGCACTGATCCATCAGCAATCTGCTCGAGATCTCCTATGACCAGGATGGCGACGTGGTAAAACCCAATGATCCCATGGTAATTTTTTAGGAAATCTTCCCATCCGGACTTGGAAGTAGTATGGAAATATATGGAAACGAAAGTCTAATCGTTGGGGGTGTCTATCAATTCAATTTCCATTGACCAAGTGGGAAGTTTTTGTTAGGTCAAAAACAATTATGACGGTTTTACCCAACTGTAAAATCAGGTATGGTTTATTTTTATCGTTAAAGACTTGCACAGCATTATTTTCGGAGACTCTATCAGTGAATATAATTTTGGAAGGTCAAGTACCTTCGGATACCTTCGGAGCCTTTGCACCCATAAAACAAAACAGTTGACCAACCTGTGCATATAATGATATTTTATAGCGATTATAAAACCCTTATATTATGATATTATCATCTATCTATATATATATAACTTATATTATATATATCGGCCATATATCATCCATATATTATATCACCCTTACTCTTGCTTGAAATCTTTGCAATTCATAGGTTTTGCGATCAAATCCTATTGGTAAGGTCCTTCTCTTAATGGCTCGGTGGCACCACACCAAGCCATGCTTACTTTATCGGCGCTTGGTCTGTCATCATGTGGAGGCTTCCTAAAATGGGGGTACCCCTAAATCATCCATTTTAATAATAGTAGGAATTTCTATTATATATAAACCATCCGTTTTTGGGCACCTCCATTTATGGGAACCTCCGTGTGGTCTCAACATGTTTCAACCCATGCAACGAATCTTGAAGCCACTTCGGCTCAGCATCACATCACAGCTGGGATCAATGGTCACAATGGTGGAAATCCATGAACCCAATTGTCCTTACATTAGATGGCCCTTTAAAAGTGGAATCTCTGATGCTCCTCCATTGCTAAAATTTCTCTCACGAATCAAAGTGTTCACAATGTTTACCAGGGTTTTTCATCAATTTTGAGATGGTTAACCGGTTTATGCACCATTTCAGTTGATATGTCAAACCCACCAAGAAAAAAATGCAAAGCAAAACCTTGTGCACCTTAACCCCAAGTGCACATTCAAAAATCGATCGCGTCGTAGCACAACATGTTGGGGTCCAACAAAAAATGTGCGAAGGTCAAGAATTATTTTCATAATCTATATATATATAATTTAATTTCATATCTTCATCGCAACAGCTTTGAAGTTGAGGCGCAAAAACTAGAACGTGCCTAAAACTCACAACAACTGATATACATATCACATTCATTATATATATATATATATATATCTCTTATTTATATACATATACACATATATATATATATACATATATGTGTAATATACATAACATACATATATGTATTAATGTGGTTAAAACAATGCCATAAACCACCAAAATGACTGGGACTTGTTGCACCGCACCTGACCAACTCGGTGGATTCACCACGACCTCTCGCGGCAGGTCGAGGTGTGACGCTTGGTGATGTGAACTTGGAGACTTTGGGAATTTTTACCATGGAAACATATGGAAACATATGGAAACATATGGAAACATATGGAAACATATGGAAACATATGGAAACATATGGAAACATATGGAAACATATGGAAACATATGGAAACATATGGTGATTAATAGTGATTTTCATGATGGTTAATGATGGTTATTTATCTGGTTGGTGGTTGACCAACCAAATATGGATTTTGATGGATTTTGGAGATGTGAACTTGGAAAGTCCGTGACAAACTGAGAAAATTACCATGAAGAAACATGATTTTATGAAATTGAAATGGGGTAAACGGATGTTGAGAATTGGGGTATCCCCACCAACATGGCAATTTTAAACGGGAATGCAGGTTAAGCAGATTTACGGACAGCAAGTTCAATATGAACTGTGAAGTGAAGTGCGCAGGGAATGCAACTATATATACATATATATTGGAATTGGCATCAAATCGTCAGCAAGTTCACTGAGAAACATAGAAATAGCTGTTTGAAATATAGCAACATCAAGAGTTTGAAAACAATGCGCTGGCTCCGCTAGCACAAACTTGGTACAAGTTTGACAGTTTGACTCTATTTTTCCATGGCTCTGGCCCTGGCCCTGGCTCTTTTAAGCCCAAGACGACTGCTTGCAAAGCAGCTTGACTAACTTCTCTCTGTCTATCAACCATGGGCGGCCCTGGCACTTGCTTGCGCTTTCACCCCTTTCAGCATCCGCTTCCGCTTCCATCTTTTGCAGCGCCCCATTCAGCAACAGGTCGAATCCAAGCAATCGCGCTGCGTCCAGCCAGCTGCTTTCCGCTGGCAGACATGCTGCGATCCGCTGGCATCCATATTTTCAAATGAACACATAGATCTTGCCATGAGTTTCGGGGTTGGAAGAAAGACTACTTTCATCTAGCAATGGCAGATTCTCAGGCTCTATGTTAGTTGAAGGAAGGTATTGTATATAGATAAGAACGGATCAATATAGTTCAAAATATGGAAACTATTACTCAGCATACATCATGCATTTGGCATCTGGTGAAACATATGGTGGATCAAGAATACTCGTGAACACGTGTATCCAAATTTCACAACATATGAATATGAACTATGAAACATGGATAGGTTGATACTTAGCAAACAACAAGCATCGTTGGGAATATAGGCAAAAGAAGGGATTGCAAAAAAATGTAACATTTATCTATCTGTCAATTGCTTGAATTTGCACATGGGACAATTTGTAACTGATTGGTGGTTTAAATCCATCACAGGAATATGAAAACCATGACACTATGGATCAACTTTTGATGAATCCCAAATGGAAATGCATGTGCGATGGCTTTGCGTTAGATTAACCGGGTAACCCATTCAGCATGGGGCCCGAATGGGGATGGGTCCATGTTGTCATGGTCAGTTTTTCCACGCCAATGCCAGAATTTTGTTAGCGGCTAACCGTGCTTTTTTCATTTACTAACATTGCACTATTGCATTACTAACAATTACATACTAGTTTTTACATGTTTTTACTAACATTTATATACTAACACTCACCATTTTTTCATTTACTAACATACCACTTACGATTCGGATGCATCGGATGCATATCGCATGGGGGATGACAATGGGATGACAGGCTCTGCAAGGTCGTGGCCTCCAGGTCTAAGCTGCGTTATAACATGTTATGTGGCCTTCATTATCTGGTTGATGGTCTCAACTCCGCTGAAAAATCTGAGTTTGCCAGTTGAGGTTATGAAATTCCCAACTGAATGGAAAATAAATTACTTTACTTCGAGTTATCCCCACCATGACATCTATACGTTTTGTTACTGGCAAATCTTCTGGCATTCTATCTGACATATCTTCTGGCATTCTACCTGGCATATCTTCTGGCATTCTATCTGGCACATCTTCTGGCATATCTTCTGGCATTCTACCTGGCATATCTTCTGCAATATGTTCTGGCATATCTTCTGGCAGTCTATCTGACATATCTTTTGGCATTCTATCTGGCATTCTATCTGGCATATGTTCTGGCATATCTTCTGGCATTCTATCTGTCATATCTTCTGGCATTCTATCTGGCATTCTATCTGGCATATCTTCTGTCATTTTATCTGGCAAATCTTCTGGGATTCTATCTGGCATCTCTTGTGGCATTCTATCTGACATTTTATCTGGCATTCTATCTGGCATACCTTCTGGCATTCTATCTGGCATATCTTCTGGCATTCTATCTGGCATATCTCATGGCATTTTATCTGGCATATCTTCTGGCATTC
>Ga0126342_10016502_pt1 | contig 12868 bp, 13 predicted proteins | sample Cyp1metagenome_FD_92528 | JGI IMG/M metagenome (GOLD analysis project Ga0126342, IMG submission 92528) | Coral microbial communities from Lord Howe Island, Old Settlement Bay, Australia - Cyphastrea 1 metagenome | ecosystem: Host-associated > Invertebrates > Cnidaria > Coral ... | reverse complement strand
TGGACTGGACTATCGCTTTTTGGCATTGCTATAGTTGAAGTAGCAGGGAAAGTCCGGAATATTTTGACAAGCTCCAAGCTTGGCTCAAAAAACTAAGTCTTAAAATGTCTTAAAGTCCTTTGGTGGGTGCAGTGTAAGGCTTCACCCAGTTCCGGGCCACAGCTGCGCTCGACTTAATGGACGGCGGCAGAGTAATGGAGAGTTCTGTCGCAGGCTTTCATGGGTCTACTTTAGCAGTTGGTGATGCATTGCTAGTAAAGCTTGAGTTCGCGTGAGCATCTGTGCTTGCGCCTACCCACATGAATGAGGCCGGATCAAGTACATCAGCAACCCCTCCCTACCAGTCCTGTGTTCTGGTTGCAGTATTTTCTTTTGCGGAAATCTGTTTGAGCAGTGTTGTTTTTCTTTTCTTGTGATCCAAACAAGACCATGATGTGCTTAGATTTTTGCATACTGCTGTTTTGGTGTCGAGTGGCAGAACTTTAAGACAACCTCGAAAAACGTCTTTCGTGAACACACAGCGAGGTAAAGCAAGCGTCTGCTTCGCAATTGCACTTGACTTACAGAGGAGCATGCTAGTAGTTGCCACATACCCTGGCTCAGCACTGGTTTGGCTCCTGCATAGAAGCAACTTGGTCTACTCGCCAAGGATTGATACGGAATTTGCTGCCAAATTGCAGCAGCTTTTGTCTCAGTGCGCAATGTTTTCCTTGTTGATCATCTCAAGATTAAGCAGATCAGCAAGCATCAATGCGCCCTGAGAGAGACAGAATCAGCTTGAGAAGTTTCTTTCCGCGGCTGCAACTCTAAGATATATGTCCCACGTCTACCACTGAGGTTCACCTTCGGCTTGAAACTGGGAAGTCTTGAGAGCCTTCAGTCGTCTAACTGAGCCCAAAGTGGTGCAGTCGAAATTTCGAACCATTGGACCATTGGACCATTGGACCATGCCAGCTATGCCAGCTATGCCAGCTATGCCGTGTGCACCACCTGCGCTACCTGCGCCACCTGTGCCTGGGGCCCTCTCCACGCTGCTCCGACCAAATACCAAGTAGCCAATGTCTGCCTCGCAGATTCACTTTTTTTTGATTCACAGCAAAGGTCTGGCTCAAAAAGATGCTGTTCTTCCGTGGTATCTCAATGCTTGCTTGCGACAGACGAGAATACTAGCACCGCTAGTACTGTAATAAAATCACAAAAATGCAAAACGTTCGAATCTTGCAGCCACCAGATTTGTGCTGATTCACGCTCCCGACGAGTTTTCAATTAAGGATGATAGGGTTATGCTATGATACATCGGCAGCCAGTTCACCAGCATTTCCCCTGCATCCAAACCGCACATGCAGAGCAACGCATGGAACAAGCCCGGGGTCGGCTGCAAATTTCTAGCCGGTCCTCTGCATCATCCCACACATCAGCCTTTAATTTGATCGGAAGGCTTAAAGCAAGCCCACAATTTTTCCACACTGCTATGCACTCTTTTTCATGCTATTGTAAGCATACAGACGACAAATGACATACACCTACATCATCCGCATGACAGCGTTTGCTAGAGCAAGTCTCAGACAGTTCTGCTAAAGGCAAGCTGTGGCGACATGAGATGAAACACATAGCTTCCAAGGCCAGATTTCGCATTGAGAACTCTTCATCGCAATTCGGCCAACTCCCTGGCGCAGCAGGTTTCTAGTGGCAGTGATTTGCTCAAGGATCTGGTGAACAAGAAAGTTTCTTTGCGTCCCAGCCTCAAAGGATCTCAAAGGGCCTTCAGAAGATTTTGGTTGCCTGCCACATGCCACATGCCACATGCCTTCACGACGACTCCTCCATTGGCAGCGTCTCATGGTTGTTGAAGCCAACAAGCTGGACTGAGGGTTGATGCACTTTTGCTGCGTTTGATGTCTGTGCAGTTATAGCAGTCGTACCGTGACAAGCACGTGAAAACGGTCATGGAAGCAAAGAACATAACGTATCACTTTCGCAGAAACAACACCAGATTTTGAAAACACGCATTGTGATATTCTTTGCGTTCCCAGTGTTCTCCAATCACAGACAATTGTACTGAAGCGAGGTGCAAATCGGGGCCAGTGTTTAGATTGAATATGTCCCTAATTCAAACTTGAGAAGGAAGGCTTGATCAGAGTGTCAAGGTTAAACCGTCTTGACAAAACAAGTTGGCTCATTTGACCCATTTGTCTAGCTTATTTGGCATGGGCCATGAGACCTCTGGAAGCTTGTGCAACTTGTGCAGATACCTGGATTGGGGACCAGATTCAATTGCAGCAAGCTGCAGCTGCTGGAGATTCGCTTGTTGGATTGGACTCGCAAAGCTGGAAAAGGCGAGTGCAAGAACCGATGGATCGAAAGGGAAAGAGCGCATAAAAGCCCAACAAAATAAGGGAAAGCTTTCGACTCCTGCGAAACCTCTGAAACCTTGGTATTTGATTTTGGCCTATGATGGCACCGATTTCGCTGGCTGGCAGAGACAAGCCGAGGCGGAGCTTTGTGAAAGCTGTGCCAGCTGTGTTTGGTTATTTTTTATTTGATGTTATTTGATGTTCTTTGATGTCCTTTGACCCAGATGTCATCAAATGATATCAAATGTCAAGCTGGGAGTTATGAGAGAACACAGATGGAACTGATGGAACTCCAGCCCTGTAGGGAGTGCGCACACTGCAAGGGGAAGTGGAAAAGGCTTTGTCATTGGTCTTTCGGGTGGAGGTGCGAACTGTAGGAGCGTCTCGCACTGACAGTGGTGTTCATGCCAGAGGCAGCTCGGCAGAATGACTAGACACTCCAATGCGCGTGGTATCATAAATTCGAATTGAGATCATGCAAATGGTCTGCAAGTCGAAACTGTCAGTTGTGAGGTGTGCCATGTGTAGACTGTTACAGTATTAATATATATATATATGATATGTATTATAGATCATTATAAACTTTATAAATTTGTACAGGAGATGTCTACTGTGTAGACTCTGTGTAGACTTGTGAGATCTTGTGGGATGAGGTCAGGTTTGCCACTTCGAGGCCCCTGAGATTTCAGACCGAAGCGACGCAAAGGTGGACCACGTGGACCACGTGGACTTCGTGGACCACGAAACTCTGCTGCGCCGACTCCGTCTGACCCTGCCAGCTGCAATTTTTGCTGTGAAGCTTGGTGCAGCTCCAGTGAACTTTCACTCCCGCTTGAGCTCAGTCAAGAAGAATTATTCATATCGTCTTTCAACTATGCATGTGATGCCATTCCAAGCTAGGCAATGTTGGACTTGTGGAGAACTGGATCTTGAAGCAATGCATGCTGCCATCAACGTCCTTCACAATAAGCATATGGACTACATCGCTTTCACAACGGGTGAGAACGAGCCAGACTACCACGGACCTGTCACGAAAAGTGTGCAGCTATCCATGAAGATTGATGGAGACATAATATGTCTTTCAGCTTCATCAGATCGCTTCCTCTACAAAATGGTGAGACGAATTGTTGGTGCATTAGTTGAAGTTGGCAAAGGCAGACTATCACCAAACGACATAGCAACCGCCTCGAGACAACAAATCCCCACAGCTCCGCCAGTGGGCTTAAGCCTGGACGAAGTCGTCTATCCAAGCGATGTTCAGAGGCTTCTGGCATCTTGCAAGTAGCACAAAGATGCACAAAGATGCAAAAAGATGCAAAAAGATGCAAAAAGCACGTTGAAACTCAGGCTGCCATCAAGCGCCATCAAGCGCCATCAAGCGCCATCAAGCGCCATCAAGCGCCATTATTTGCAAAGTGACAAATGTGTGGATTGCACGGCCCGGTCCAGCAGGAGTCACTGCTACATCATGCTACGTAAGGGAGGGTCCAGTTGTGTTGAGAAAGCGCACCAAACCATGTAAAGCTATAGGCACCCCCCAAAACCATAACTTGTAACCATATGAGCGTGCATTAAACTTGGTGTAAACCAAGCAAATATTGTTGTGTGCCTTAACGCGATGGGCAAAATTGATGAAGAAATTCAATCTGCAGTGCCCACGTTTCACGCAGTTGCCATATAATTTGTTGTCCAAGGTGATTGAATTACTGATCTTATAACTGTTGGGAACCATTGATCTCAATTAATTACTGTCATTCTAGTTCGGAGTTGAGATTGTAATAAATTTCCTTGCTTAGGAAAGAGTCTCGGAATGTGCTTATATAGCTCCCCAACATGGTTGCAAACGCAAATACAACGAGCGCCCCTTAATCCATCCCTGGCAGTTTAGAGATCTGAATCCTTGAAGCCATTTCTGCTGCATTTTTGCATCATTTAGTGTTGATTTGAACAAAACACTCTTAAAGCCATAGCCCCCCCAAAAACCGATAACTTTTATTTTTGTACCAGCCACAACTGATTTTGACGGCGGCTAATGTGAAGATTTATACTAGAGACATGACCATAAAGACAATGTAGAGACAGAAAAGATTGCGGTGCCTTCAACAGCAGCTGAAACACGCATCACAGGCATCACAGGCATCACAGGCATCACAGGCATCACAGGCATCACACCTGTTTCAGCATACAACTCATAAATCCTCATCTCCAACCTCTCCTTTGCTCGCCCTAAGGCCGTGAGAAGGACAAAGAAGCGGAGCGGCAGGCAGCTGGGCACAGTCGTTGTGCTCACAGATGATCGCAGATATACAGTAGGTGAAACATGGTGAAACTAAAGACTGTCAAATCGATTATGATTAAACTTTCCAGTGGTTAAGAGGGAACTAAGGAGCTATGTGTATCCATATTCCCTACAAAATGGGGAGCTAAGGAGCTACTAAGAGTTTCCCAACCTCATGATAGATTAAGTATTAATATAATATGTATTAATGATTGATGTGTCTCTTAATATTTGGCATGTTGAAGCATGTCATAGGTTCCTTTCGAATGGTACAAAGGCGCTATCGTCTTGTCGTCGACTTCTCCTTGACTCCAATGTCATCGAGGAAGAGGAAGAAGAGGAGCCGGAAGGCCATGGTGGGTATGACGGCTGTGTCTATTACAAGGCGGGTGCGCACGAGATCTGAAGCTCCACTGCCCTCAGGTACTGAAAGGGGAGCGCGCGGAGTGTTTGGCCAAGGCCCGAACCAATGTTTGATAAATAGATCGTCGGGGTTTGTCGGGCACTTTAGCCCTTTAGCACTGCTCGAGGCGATTATGCTGTGCTTATTTTGACTTCTAGGTGTGCAATTTTCAATCCAGGCCACCCACCCCTCTCCACCTTGCATCGTGCAGGTGACAAGCAACGTGAATATAGACTGGAGCGATGCTCAGTATTCTCAGTGTGCTGTACTGTACCTTTGAGATATAGCAGATCGAGTCGCGATATGTTGCGAAATGTCGCTACATAGTGAGGATACGGATGAACCGGAGACTGCAGAGGCTCTGAGCAAGTTTGCTCCCCAGCTCTGGACCTCGCTTGCCAGTTATTGATTTCAAAAGACCTCATACATGTACACAGTGCATCACAGTGCTGGAATGGGCTGCAGGCTTGCTCGAGAGGTGCGACAAGCAGATCTTTCAGCCAAGACGAGAAGTATGGCCTTCCAATCCAAGTGGCTTGGCAAAAGTCTTATTGTTTTTGCTTAGGCCATTCTCTTCATGTTTTGAATATATTTGACAGTTTGTGATATTGAAAAAGTCTGATTTGGATTGGGGCAGCAACCGAGATCGGCTTCGTGCCTTGATAGGTTTCAATTGCACGATGTCCACATGGCACGTCTCGTCGAAGAGCGCCTGCGCCTCAATGGACACAGACTGGACACAGACTGGACACAGACTGGACACAGACTGGACACAGACTGGACACAGACTGGACACAGACTGGACACAGACTCAATATGGCTACCCATGGCTACGCCTCCTTGTTCTGTTTCGTTATCACACCGAGGTCTTCGATTACCACTGGACATCACAGATTTACCGCTAGAAGAAGAGAGGACAGAATCGGACACAATGGAGAGGATGGGGAGGGTGCAAACGAACAAATCACAGACGCAGCTATAAGTCAGAGCAGCTAGATGTCTGAGTTCTGCGTTCCTTTCAGTTTCTTGTTCTATTTGGATCTATTAGGAGTTCACAGCTCCGGCGCTGGAGATTGAAGAAAGCCCGTGCGCACGACAAGCTCAATTTCATGCTGCCTGAAATGAAAAGGCAAATGGAGTTTCCTCATGTTCCCTTTGAGTCTGGAAGTTGCGCTGAGTTATGAGAGCATGCCACAATTACGAATACAATTACTTCCTGTTCCGTTTTGCCAGGCAGGAGTTGAAGGAGATTGAGTTTTCCGTGTTGCAAGCTGCGGATCGCAAGGCAAGAGATTGGTGCACCGCTGGAAATCCTTGGGCACGGGATGGCACGGGTGTAGACTGAACAGGACATCGGGTAACCAATTTTTGCGTGTCATTCTGTGCCACTTTCAGCTTGCATTCTAGGCGGCAGCGACACAGAGAAGAACTCGAAAGTTTGCGATTAGAGCCACACCAGGCTCTGGAGAGCCTGCATGAAAAACAGATTTGAGACAAAGAGACTGCATAGTTCTTTTTTTCTTTTCCTGTCGGCCTTTTATAAGATTTCACACCAGAAAGTGTATGAACACACACGGCACAAAGTTAGGATCTGGAACCGGTCCAAACCACCAGAAGTGATAGACATGAGCACTTGTGTCGATAAGGTATGGCACACCGTCCTGCAGCGTAGTAAGAGGGGTCAAAAGAGTGAAGTGCTCGTAGCTTGTGCTGTTGAACCAGATTTTGCAGGCCAATTTGAGCAGTTCAGCTTCACCCACATCATTAACAGCTTAAACTGCAAGTTAAAGACGTATTGACTTGGTTGGAATGACTACATAGCTTGACTGTTATGAGCACTTCAGAAAATAGCAAAAACATACAAAAACAGTAATCTAGCAATCACAGAAACTTGCTGCGCACCACAAAACGCTCTCGCTATGCTCTCGTTGCGATAGAGAAGGGAAGCTGCTACTTGCAATTGCCCACGCGTTCATGCAACATGAGCCCATTGTTGTTTGAATGTGTGAGGTGACTCTTCGACCTTTCCGAATTCTTTGTCCTCAATTTTGCCATCAAGCATGCACAAGTGACACATTCCTGACTCCGGCGTCACAAGGGGACTTTGACCCGACTCCATCAAGTGGACGGGTGTCCAAATTGTGGTGCTCAGACGACCCAGCTGTGTCCTTAGTAATTCACAAAAAAGCCTTGAAGCGCCAGGATCAGCAAGGAAAAAAGACGAAGATGGAGCTGGGGTTGATTTTTGCCTGCAGCAGAGGGTTTTGTTTTGGAATTATATTAATCCCCATTCCAACGGCTCGTTCCAACTTATATGGTGTATTTAAAGATAGCTCAAGGGCGGCCTGGCCTGCGGGCTGCGGAGCTAGTCTAAAATGCATGTTTAAATCGAATGTTTAGAAGTTCCCCGGCCTTTCCGACTGTTTTGTTGACTGGCGACCCATAGTGTAAGCACTCTAAATTTCTATTTTAGGATGCAGGGACGTTGACGGTGAACTCTTACTTATCAATCTATAGTGAGAAGATCATGGAAACATTTCTGAAGGAACAAATCGCAGATGGCACATACTGGAGAACCTAATGGCGAAAGCCAGGGCACTGACGAAAGTTGCGTGAATGATTGCGACGGATACACTCGTGACATTTCTTCTGCACTAGGCATCCATGAAAATGATTGAAACATATTGAACAATATTCTGTATCAAAAAATATGTTCAATATCATTCGGTGTATGCAGAATTATATTGATAGGTTTGATAGGTTTGATAGCATCCATATATCATTCTGTGGATGGGGATCTACCCATTGCGAGATCTCACAATGGGTTGTCACAGAACCTCATCTGCAGGGCTTCTCCGCGGGCACGTCTGTTTCAGTTCACAGACAGGCAAAACTACACACTATACAATATATATATATATACGTATATACACATGTATGTATGTATATATTATTCTATATAGCAATTGATACATACATATTGTATAGATCCACACATACTGTAAAACATATGTCAATACATATTCGATGAATTGGACGCGCCTTCCTGGATGGCGCTACGCTGTGGCGGCACTTTCTGCCGATCAACTCCTACAAGCAGCTCAGCTTCTGCTTAGCAGATTCTTGGGAACTAAGTGTGACAGACTTTAGCCACTGTAACGTTTCGGATCCAATAATCAAATACACTGTGAAGGATTTACCCCAAGGCACGGCCCAATCAGAGAGTGAATCAACAAGACCAGGGAAAATTGAATGAGCAGCCATTTGATGAGGACCGACGGAAGTATGGTTGCCAGGCTGGTGGCAGCACCCGAAGCAGGAACAACAACTACATGGACTTCTTGTAGCCATTCCTTGTAGCTATCCCTCCCATAGCGACTTCACTGTCTTCGAAATGCAAAGTCTCTAAGGCAATGTGTCAAGATGTGTCAAGGTGTGTGAATGTGGCTGCGTGGCTCTAAATCTTGCTGTAGGACATTTGTCCAAGACGAAAGGGTGCAGTGCCAGACGTACTCACCTTGCATTGCAATGACTGGCGACATCTTCATCGACATTGTAGCCCCAGTCAAAAAACTTCCTCTTTGGGTTTCCTGGCTGCGGAAGTTGCTCAACACCAAAGGGCTGACAGCCTTGAGCAAAAGGTTCAGTCATATGAGTCATATGAGTCATATGAGTCATATGAGTCATATGAGTCAGACAGAGTAATCTTCAGTAGCTGATAGTGGCTGAAGACTCGCCTGCTGTTGCAAGAGCGTTCTTTTTTCTGCGCACACCAAGAAAACGCCAAGGATTCTGATGTTGAGGCCGAGAGTGTTAAGATGGTTCCAGGAGGCAGCGCACTAAATCAAGGCCGTCATCTTCATGCCTTGGGAATGGCTGTTCGCTTCGTTGGAGCAGTGCGGGACTGAAAAAGAGTTGAGACTGAGACTTCTCTTTTCTTTCTTTCTTTCTGTCTCTCTCTCTCTGACAGCTCTTTCCTTTTGATTCCAAGCTGAGTCTTGAAACCTTTGAAGCGACCAGACAAAAGATTGGATGCACGCGATCATTGTTTGTGTCTCTTTAGTTCACGGTCATCATTCCACTCCAACGAGAGGACTCCTTGAGACCCCTGGGGCCCTTATTTGACGGCGACAGTACAATGTGACAAGTAATGCCTGCATTCCAAAGGCAGATTCGTTGGATTCAGGGTCAAACTTTCCGTCAAGTGCCGCTAAGGTTGGGAAAGATGCCATGGGCCAGTCCTTGCTTGAGCAAATCTCAGGGCAGGGCTTCCCGACGGACACGATCAAGATGTTCAGCAATTTACCATCGTCAGTTTGTATTGTTCTTTCTGGTCCTGCTGATCGTGCCTTTGTTTCTTGCTACTCCACTACGGATGCCTTCACAACGCGGGATCTTCGAGAGCAAGCCCGAAGCTCAATGAGATAACATGACACTGCCTCCTCAGAAGCTTATTCATGTCTCATGCAGCTTTTCTGGCGAATTTTGGTTGTAGACTGACGGACACATTCTGGAAGTGCAGGCTAAGCTATTGGAAGGATGCACTCATTTCCATCTTGGAGGATATTTCAATATGAAAGGAGAGGCATTGATTTGGAAACGCTTATCGTTGACCTCTTTCGCTCTTGGCGCTTTTGATTTTGATTCAACTCTATCTCTCTCTCTCTCTATCTCTCGTTGTTAAATTGTTGCCAGTTTGAAGTTTTCCATTTACATGAGTTTCTATGAGCCACTTGTCAAGCATGGTCGTTTCTAAGAATTGTAGTCTCAAGCTTTCATCACCGTTTCTAACATCTTCTATTCTTGCAGGACTTCAGACTCATGAATTTACTGAATTTGTACGAAGTTGCCGCCAACGCAATATGACAGTGTCGCTGAACACCCAGTTCTTAGCTGAGAACCGGACATGTTGAATAGACACCAGAGAACACTGAGAATGGAGAACACATATGGTTCTTGGCAACTCGAGGTGTTGTGCTGCTGGTCATTGGTGTGGAGAGGACAACCACTTGGCAGAGTTGCTGGAGAATGTGGATTTGCTCTTTGCACCATGGCTGACTACTGTTGTTGTTTGACTCGGTATTTGTTTTGTTATTCAACACGTCAATTTGAAGTCATTGGACAAGTGAAATGCCATTGGCTCGTGTGATTGAGGTCAACGTTTCTGAAGGAGAACACATTTGCGCAGCCCTGTGTGCTGACACGGACCATTCAATCCATGCTTTGCCGGGAGCCTCAGAAGACTCAGTGCCAGATGTGTCAGAAAATCGATGTCCTGACTGTGCAATGCAATGCACTGAATTTCAGCGATGTAATCCCCGGCCAAGGTGCAAGAGGTATCCAGAGCTCATGGTAGTGGAAGCCCCAGTGTATCCAGCATTATAGCATCCAGCTACTTCTGTATGGCTTGCCATGGCTTGCCATCAATGGTCCTCACTGACTTCAGCTTTGACTTGCCATACTGTTCCGACAAGGTAATTACTCAAGGCGCTCATGGCTGCACAGTCTATCGACAAGGTATGTCGGCGATCTATGTGCCAGCCAAGCAGACCAGCATCTAATTTGCAGAAAATCTGACATTCAAATGTGACATTCAAATATGACATTCAAATGTGATTTAACACGTGTATTCAATCATCCTCAACCTGTCTTGATTTCACTTCTCGACATCACCACACACATGACATCATCACGTAGGATCACTTTCCATTCGTTTGGCATCTCCCCACTTAGGAGTCGTTGACGCAACTGGAGCTGGGGATGCCTTCATTGCTGGCTTTTTGTCGTCCTTGCTCTCGCAACCCATTCCAAAGCATTCCGATTTGGAACACAAGGACATCCTGGGCATTTCTTGGGCATTTCTTGGGCATTTTTTCTCGGGCATTTCTTGGGCATTCCTACTTTGCTGCCTGAATGAAAGCTGCATTGTAGATCTCTTACCCTGAGGCTTTGGTCGATGCGTGCATGAAAGGTCATGCAGTAGCTTCTGTTTGCTTGGGCAGAGAGGGAGCATGTGTGGAACCAGTTCGACCTCGAGCGCCTAGGTTGCATGCGACTAGTAAAATCCGTTCATATTTTGTTTCTATTTTCAAATATCCCTTCCATCATCTTCCATCTCTTCTTGCAGTATCCTTCAGTTTTTGGTCGTCTTGGTGTGACAGACCCTTTGCGGCGTGTACTTGCTTTTCGAAGTCAGGATCTGGAGTAGTCAATGATAGCTGAACGCCCGTTGGACCCGTTGGAAGTGAGAAGGGCCACAGCAAGAAGTACGCCACGTGGAACGTTTGCAAACTTGCGTTGAAGCTCCTCGCTACGAAGTTGGCCCTGGCGTGACCTGTCTCTCATTGAAGCTACGCTCTTGTCCTCTGGCGTCAGGAGCAGAACCAGATGAAACCACCTACAGATCTCCCTTTGTAGAAGTGCCCGCCTGTTGGAAAAAAGTCGGGTACCCTTTGACCAGACTTGTTCCTATGGTTTTGGTCAAACAGGGATGCCACTTGACCATGGAACATGCACTGGTGCTATTGTGCCCTGGCCAGTCCAATTCTGTATGTATAGTCTCAAGCTTAAACATCTTGGCACATCTTGGCACAATCACTTCCCATGCCAATTCCATCTAAGCTCCCTCACGACGTCGAGATATGGTTGCAGCGACTGAAAGAGTTTCGGACTTCACTTCCCCATCAAACTAAGGGCATGACGACTTAGTGACTAAGCATGTATTTGCTGCGGGTCTTCACCAAAGATACGACAGCTGGAAGAAACAATATGAACCAATTACAGAATGATGCATCGATGCTTTTTCAGTCTCACGTGTTAAGAGGCCACACCCTTAACATATCAGGTGCAATGGTGTCGTCCATTGGCTCACACAAACACAGGCAGCCAAAAGACTGACGCATGCTATCCGCACATTGGTATCACATTGACACTTATAGGGTTGCGGTGAAGTGGCCATGCCATGACGCGCGCAGCCGCTTGGCAGCAACACTTCCAAAAGAGCTCCCTAATCTGTCAGACTTAGTGGATTCCAGCGGACTAGGAAATCTGCTGAAGCTTTTGCCAGGTTGGCTGATACTGGAACGGTGCATCTACCGATGGTGGTGTCACCAGCGCCGGAACCCCAAGAACTGAATGACAGTTCTATTCAGCGTGGACTTGTTATATCTTGTAACGACTGAGAAGTCGAAATGCTGTAAGGTGACAGTACCTGATGGCAGCTACTATCAGTTACTATCAAAGAAAACGATGAGTGATTCCGTAGCTTCCTATCAGACAAGGCCGGCCCTTACAAATTCCAAGCACGCTGCTCGAGAAAGCAAGGAGGCTGCATGCTCAGAATCTAGATGCAGCTGGAGCTTGTTGGCCTGACATTATTTCCCTCGCACAAGATTTGAAGACGCAACATAGTTTTGAGCCTCTGATTCCAGAAAGGAGTCCCTTTCAGCCCACAAGACGCAAGAGGAATCAAGTCTAAGAGGTATACAGTATACAAATTCATACGAAACAAAGTAAGTTGCTCAACGGTGCATCTGTTTCATCAATTTATTTTACACCCACACAAAAAGCTCCAGCGCAGCACACGAGTTATTGACGATATTGTATGGTATAGATAGTTGGCATTTTTGAGCTGGTGGTTTTGAGTCTGCAGATAATACAGTGTGGCACAGGAAAGGGTTGATCAAAGCACTGTCTTTACCTACCTTCATTATACCCTCAAGTACGAGCTACCTAGAATGGGTACCCCTGGAGGGGTCGACCACAAGGTTCTAAAATCATCCCCTGGGATGATTGTAGAACTTTACCCCTTATGATTTTAGAACCCTATATGTT
>Ga0126342_10016501_pt1 | contig 12868 bp, 12 predicted proteins | sample Cyp1metagenome_FD_92528 | JGI IMG/M metagenome (GOLD analysis project Ga0126342, IMG submission 92528) | Coral microbial communities from Lord Howe Island, Old Settlement Bay, Australia - Cyphastrea 1 metagenome | ecosystem: Host-associated > Invertebrates > Cnidaria > Coral ... | reverse complement strand
TCAATGAGGTTTCCAGCCGTGCCAATGCATATTGGCAGCAAACGTTAGTTTCGACTGCAGAAACAAACCTTTTCTTGTGCCGCTGAACGTTTGTTTCCTATCATGAAACTGAGGTTTTGCAACTGGGAACGTTTGTTTTTACTGGAAAACAAACTCTTGGGTGCAACCCTACTGCACAGCTGGGGCAGCTGGGGCCGGTACACACTGGGAAACGATGCCTTGAGGTTTTTGAGCTGCAAATAGCTATCCTCAAACAGCAACAGAAATCAAATGAAATATATCCTGGTAATGGACTTGAACGATTTAAAAGTAGAATGCGGAAACGTCCACAGACACTTCGTGACACGGCAGAATCACATCAATCTTGGGATAGATCCGCAGTCTGATCATCCCGTCTGCAGTCAAGGCTCCCGGAATTCATTGCCCCAAATACTCAAACAATGCCTGAAGCCAAGATAGTAATGAGAACGATGCGCAACTTGGATTTCACTCGAAGTTGAATCAAGTTGCACTTCATCAATCACAAATCTCTGCAAACCTCCCTCTGCATAAAGGCCTTGGATGTTGGGAACAAAAGAAGTAGAATGCACTGAAAGAACAGAGATACGACATACATTGGCCATCAATGTCAACACAGTTGCCATCAACATCAGCTAGCAGCAGCTAGCATCAACATGGAATTTCCCTCTCTGCTGAATTGTTTCGGATGCCTGGGAGCGTGGCTTCTGAGTGCTTTCTGAAAGGCACCACTTTGGTGAATCATCTCAGGGGTGACCTTTCCAAGTCTATGCTGGGCTGGGTTTGGTGGTTTGGTCCCCCTATTCCTCCTGAATCAGCTGAACAACCAGCTGAACAACCAGCTGAACAACCAGCTGAATGGAGCGGAACGCAGTCTGATTCGATCTCAGCAGCCAGCATAAACGATCTGCAGCTGTCCCGTCAGCATGCGCTGAGTTACCTGCCAACTCCCAGCCAGAGGGCCCACCAAAGAAAATACGAGTACAATCGAGTACATTTAGATAGACTCGGATAGATTTGGTCACTCCTGGTTGATACAGCTTTGAAAGAATTTCAACATATCAATGGTTTCATATGTTTTCATATGTTTCTCTGCATTTGGTTTGCACAACCTTTTTTGCTGTTCATCTCCCACCGTGCGGACATCTTCCCCAGAGTCGTCGGAGCGCGACCGGACAGCGGAGGCCTGACGCTAAAATCGTGGAAGCAACAGCAGTGGACACAAACACATCAATATCATATCAACATCACATCAAAAATCACATCAAAATCATAATACTTCATAATATCATATGACGTGTTGTGGTTTAAAAGGATCTAAAACTTGACCTGACTAGCGATGGCAAGAACCGGGCTGAGGCGGCAACCCCGATACCCAGTTGAATCCTCGGCTCCACATTTGGCCAAGAAGCGCGACCCAAAGCAAACCATATATCATCTGTATGTAAATACTAATGATCTAATGTATATATATTAATGTATGATAATGTATGATAATGTATGATAATGTATGATAATGTATGATAATGTATGATAATGTATGATAATGTATGATAATGTATGATAATGTATGATAATGTATGGGTATATAGATAAGATATATATATATATATATATATATCATATCTAAATATTCTAAATGATCATCATCGCGATATGACAATCTCAGATTCCATGTGGTTTCCACTCTTGGCGCTCAGTTGATAGGGTCCTTCAAAATCATCCATTAGCTATCATCAGCTTGATGTTTTTTCCGGAAACATCAAACCTGCTCCAAAATGTTCAGACTATTCCAATTCACAGCCAAGACCAGCAGTTCCAAGCTGTGGCAAGATTCAGCTCTTGGACTTGATCCTGAATCAGGGAAAGAAGGGGACTGATGACCACCACCAACGGCTTCACCACTGCAGGAATCTGGTAGACCAAGGATTTTCCTCCTGGGACGTGCGGAATCCAATTGATGGCAACTACAAAAATGCGGTGTAATCGGTGTAACACTACAGTCAAGACTCTCGACATGAGCATGCGGCATGTCACAAACTTGATCCTCAATCCCAGTAGGCTACAATTCCAAGAAGATCATGAATTTTAGAGCGTCACCAAGTGTGTTCAGATCATTCAAATCAATGGAAGCAGTCAATGTCTCCTCCAGTTGGCATCCGGACAAACACGTCCTTTCCAGCCAAACATGCATTGATTGCCTCCCTCTGCTGTGGTCGGAAAGCAGGCACGCCAAACTTTGGAAGCGCTGCATTCACTGAAGCATCCCATGGAAAGCTTTGCGCCCAATTTCGTCCTGGATCTCTACAGGCCCTTTCTGAATTCGTGGTCGGTGGTGCCTGCCAGGCTCCATTGGCTCCATTGGCTCCGTTCCCTTCGAACCCTTCGAAGCTCGGAGCTTCACAGTGACTCGGAACAAAGGAACTCGATGGAGCCGCAGCCGGAGCCATGGCTCGCATGGCTTGTGCCGCTGGTGCCGCTGGTGAAGCCGGAGCCACTGCAGTGTGATGCAGCGAAGCATTGCCGTTGCCACCATGGACACCATGGACACCATGGACACCATGGACACTGCCCTGCTTGGCTTTGGATGTCTTTGGCGCTGTGCGACGCTCAACAACCTCGCCGCCATTCAAGGTACCTGCGGCAGCTCGTTGCCATACAGGACGCCAGTCTTTGTCAATGCCTCAGTGTAAACATATCAAACAGTGGCTTTTTTATACAGTACCCCGATTTGTCTATTTGCTTTCCAGCTCAGCAATGACTGACCTGTCAAGTGGCAGATACAGCAGAATTTGAATCCCCAAATTTGTGCCAGGCGGCTGATGTCCTTGAGCGCTTCTGCAGAAAGCTGGGACCTGCGGTGCAATTGGGCAGCAAAGGTTCCAAAGTCCAAAGGTTCCTTTGAGCCCAGTTGGATGAACAATAGATATCAATAGTATTCAATAGTCAAGATTCTGGTCTCAGAGGCTTTGCAGTCAACCTGGATGGATGTTGGCTAAGCGAATCAGAATTTAAAACATGGCCAAATTACATCAAATTACCCACCGCTGCCTCTTGTTGAGGGTCTCGACGTTGAAGCGTTTGCCAAACACATCCGCCTCAACATGTTCTTGTCTCTACGGGGTCCCTTCCAAACCCCATCCAGAAATCCAGGACGAAGCAGTCGTGACTTCATGACGGCAGATGGCTGAAGTGTGTACCAAGGCCGCAACCCAACTCTGACAACTGCCCAGCCACTGCAGCTGCTCTGCCAAATTTGTGCGGATTCCTCAGAGTTCCAAGGCGCGAGAACGGCCCTGTGGACATGCAGCTGCTTGATTGCAAATGTTCATCTCAAAACTTACCAAAGGCATGACTCCCGCATGACATCAACATCCACCGTCTGTCATGCATGTTGCGCAACTCATATCAATGTCTCGTTCAGCAAAGCGGCTTTGCTCCGCAAACATGGCATAGCAATGAGTGTAGCCAGAGCAGTAGCTATGGCGTGGACATGCCGACAAGAATCATGGAGTAATCATGCTGTTAGAGGATCACTGGCTAGATGTCACACTTGAAAAGAAAGGCTAAACACCAACGTTGCTTGACACTGCATACTGTGCTTATCCTGAAATATGAATCCTTTGAGGTTGGCAACTTGAGGAATGGTTGGGTCGAATGAGTCCGTGTGTTTGCAATTGTCAAATAAGCACATGAACTAATTTGAATGTTGCGTGTACCACCAAAGAAATGTCAAAAACCATCTTCGGAGGAAAGTGAATCCAGAAAAGCTCAAACAATAGGCTAGAAAACTGAATGTTCCAAATCGTTGTCTGTAGCGGTTTAGTTCCACCCTAGTTGCAAGTCTCACCACGTATCCAGCAACTCATAGGACTTGTATAGCTATGATAGCTATCGAAATGGCTTCCCTGCACAGACTCTCTGTGTTGGTTTTTGAGAAACGTGATTTTGTCACTTGGCACAAACTGTCAGGGAATAAAGTCGTTCTTGGCATTCTTGGGATACACCTGTGCTTTCACTGAGCATGATGATTGCATGGTAAGTGGAACAAAAAACACAGGAGCTTCCACGGATGCATCACGGACACCTGGTCCAATTTGCCAACGGAGATCAAAGTATGCCAAGGTGCCAAGTTGGTGGTGGGTACATCGGGCTGTATTTTGCTCACGCGCGTTGCTATTTACATCCCTTGCACATCCTTGCACCATCCCCTATGTTCCAGGCGAATATGATCAAACAACTGCAGGCAGAGTACAGTTCCTACAACAATGTCACTGGATGAAATCGGGTCAAGTAACGCGTGGATGCGGCAACGCGTGGATGCATATAATATATTATAATATGACATAACATGACGAGTAAAATTTAGAATGCGCAGCGAAGGTTCAGGTTAGTAACGGTTAGTAAGATTCTGACATGGATACGAAGCCATCAGAATCAAAAATCTTCCAGGGTCCTTGGAATCACCCCCCTGGCGTCCCTTTTTGATGGACACCCGATGGTGAGACTAGACCGGGCAGAGGCGTGGCATCTTGGACGCGAGTCCTTTCCGCGACCAACGAACGGAGTTGACAAGTGTTGACAAGTTACAGTATCTGAAGAACACTCAACTCGGCAAGAGCTTCCAAGATCCTAAAACACACTCATTCTCTACGGCAGGAAGCAGAAAGTCCAAAGAAATTTGAGCAGGTTCTGTGTCTGGAGCCCAAGTGGCATTTGTCAGCTCCGATCGAATGCATTAACTCGTCAAGGCGCCTGAAAGCGACACTCGATCATTAGCACTAGCACAACTGGACCTGTCCAGTTTCCATTAAATCTCACTAAGAAAACACACGCCAAAAAGCTATCACCACATCCAATCACCATGGCATCTGATGGCACAGGGACCACGAGACCATCACACGACATGCGACAGCTGCGACAGCGGCGACAGCTGCGCTCAGTTGGAGGTCTTGTTTGAACTTGATCGCCAGCTCGATTGCCAGCCCAACCTGCAGCATGTGGCGCGGTGAAACCCTGTGAAATATGTTTGGGATATGGATGGATTATGATTAGCAGGTCACATGTAACCAAAGCCAATGGCTTCACAAACATCACTGATATTTATGGCCAAAAGAAATCATGATAAATAGTTTGTAGACACACAGGCACACCAGCAAAAAAATGGCACGGGTCAGAATTGAGTACCTAAATGAATCTAACATGTGTTAGAAGCCTTCCAAATTTTGACACGTACCATATGTGTGTATATTATATATATTGTATATATTTGTATATATATAATATATATATATATCCATATACCGTATGTTTTTAGATGTTGTTGGTATTTTTTTGTTACTCGCTTAGTTGCTGACTCGGTTCATGTTCTACCATCCACGAGAAGCCACAGGTCAACTCACTGGGTCACTGGGGCTTCCACGACAGTTTGCTCGCTGCAGTAGCAATCTTAGCTTCCAGCTTCCAGCACTGAAAGCGATTCAGTCATGAAACGTATGAAACAGCTCAAGATTTCCACTGAGGACTAAACAGTCGACAAGAAATGAGTCCCCCTGGGACAGCTTGACACAGCTTGACTCAGCTTGACTCAGCTTCAGTTACAGTTTGCACAGCGTTCGGCCAAACCTCGATGGAGACGATTTCGAAGGTGACTTCCTTCCTGGAACATAACACACATAGCACAAAGTGAAAAAAATGCGGTTACCATCAAAGACACGGTCCAGTATGACGTCACGGCATGTCACGACGCTTGTGACTTCACTGCAATCCATACGTTTGGGAAAATACAAAGGTCAGAAATTGCTGTTCCACCACAGTTTCCACCATAAGGCATGAGGGCGCATCGAAATCACGGTATTGTGTAACCGATCGCTGCTTCGCCACAGCGAAAGATGCACTTTTGGTGTATCCATTCTTTTGGCTGGTTCTTTGCAACTCTTGCGGGCTCCCACATTTTGCATTGATAAAACAGTTGTTGCTTATGGAATAGTTTCTGACTCAGAGAAACAGGTCCTAATCGTGTAAATCATCTGCAATCCTGATCAAGAATTATAGATTCTATCCTGCAGTGCAACAGAATGTAAACGACGGGTGGAATCAAGTGTGAGTGCAAGTGAACATGAACGTTAACATCCCACCCCACCCCACCCCATTTCGTTGACTGGCATGGGTCAAAACGCGCAAAAACACGTAGTTCCCTGCTACCAGTACAAAATCCGCTCCAAACGGGTCGTTATGTACGTCCGGAGACAAAATCAAACACCGCTACCCAGCCATCTGAAGCAGATATCAACATATTCGAAATTGATCAAAATTGTTTGTTTTCATTTTGTGACTCAAAGGTAGCATAAAAATGCACAAAATATCCTTTAAATTCCAATGTCTCAGCTCTGCGCCTGAAGTTTCGGGTGTCCTTGAGCCCGTAGGATCGCTACCTGGCTGCTGGGCTGCTGGTGACTGCCGTTGCGTCCCCACAACTTCCCCACTGAGGCCGCAGCTCATGCCCACCTGACCAGCGGTGATTTCAACTCTCGACCTCCTAAAGGGCCTAAAGGGATCTTTCGGACAGGTGGATCTTAGATGATCTTAGCACAACATCCTGTCCGAAAACGATGCGTGGAGTAGATGGCAAACATTGGCAAACTAATTGCTCTGTTTGAAGCAAATATTTCCTGACAAGCTGTCACCCCATTCCACTTATTCTCTGAAACTAAAACTCTATTGATTGAGTGCTGTCACTGGTCTGTGCGGTGTTCTGCTCCGACATTCAGTGCCTACTGGTCGTGATAGGTGGGGCGCCTGCTGTCGATAGGCCGTGATCTGAACTTTCATCTCCATGCATTGCCTCAGCCAAATGCCACGGGCACTGATCTAACCACTGACCAATCATCCCCCAGATGTGAACATAAATCACTACAGGGGATATGACCATAGCACAGTTGAGGCTCCAACATTTCAATCCATTCACTTGCACGGCTCTGACGCTCAGTTTCAGCCTCAGTTCGTCCATATCAGGAGATCTCGGTGTCACCATTTTGGAATCATGGCGACTCTGGCATGTTTTGGAACCTTTCAAATGTGCTCGCCAACAAGAATAGAACAAGTGTCTGACTAACATTTCCATATTCATGGCCCCTTGATATCGCTTGATGGTGTTGCTTCTTCTTTTCTGCAGCGCATTTTGCTGAACACATTGCTAATCAATTCCGACCATAGGCCAGCCTCAATGCGCTGTAGCACTTCATTGAGACTCCCCTCCATTTCCTGGTCAAGTTGGCATGAAGACCAACACAAAAAGCGCAAACAACCCATTTGCCATCATCTTCTCATGACTTGTTATGAGACATGATTCCTCTCCAACCCCTCAGTACCCACATTCCTACCAAATCTTACCATATCCTATGATATCATTAGGATATCCTACCACATCCTAATATCTAACATATATATATATGACATAATTATATAATATATATATATATATTGTTATGTCATATTATATCATATTATATCATATTATATCATATGATATCGTATTATATCATATTATATTATATTATATCATATCATATCACATTACATTACATTACATTATATATATACACATATACACATATATAATATATATCCCACCATATCCTCCCCAGAGTCCGATGTCACCTCTGAACGTTTCAGCAGCGTATTCTCCGCCGAGCTAATCTCCGAGCGCAAGGCCTGGCGCCAGAAACATCGGGGGAAACATCGGGTCTTTGTGGATGTGTGTTGTTAATATTGGGATATTATGATATATTGAGGTGATGCTGAATGGATGTAAATGACTCGTGGTTTGTAGTCCTTGTAGTCTGTAGCATTGGGCTGTTTACCACATTTCATGGCTTTTGATGGCTTTTGGGGGTACCAACTGTGCTAAAATTGCTGAGAAACACCTGGCGATAAGCAAATCTGCCACATGGCGGCTCGGCTGCGGCTCTTTTCTCAATCTTTCTGCATCGATGCCTCCAGCTGAGATGAGAGGTCGATGCAACTTTTCCAACTTTTCCAACATTTGTCGAACGTTTTTCATGTGTTTCTCCCAATTGTGTTTCCACGTGTTTTTCACATGTTGTTCACATGTTTTCCACATGCTTTCCACACCATTTATCTCTAGCTTTTCGACGCCTGGCCGTGGTTTGCAGCTTCAAGAGGCTCTTTCCAGTCACCGCTTCATTCCTGGGCAATCCGTCCGACGTTCCAGTCATCGATGCGCCAATTCTTGGAGATGTTGGCTCTGAATTGTCAAAACTGAAAAAACATCTCAAGGAAAGAAATAAGGAGTTGTAGTTGCCACTAGCTTAATTATTTTAATATATTTTAATTGTTAATCATCAAAACAGCATGACAATCTCACTGCAGGAATGCCCAATCCTGTGGAAATCAGCATTCCTAACAGATCTAACAGGTGGTCTCGGTGGTCTCAACTTGCTTCCTCTAAGCTCCACACAGGCAGTCGAAGCCAGCCATGAAATCTTCTTGGTTGATGCTGCCCTGCACAGTGACTGTAACACATTCGGTTTAGCTAAGTTACTTGATGTTACTTGGTACCGATGCAGAAGTGCAGAAGTACTGTTCGTTCGCCAAATCTTCAGGCAAAGCAGGTTCGCCAAAGCCACCCTGCCTGCTGGTTCACATCCAGCCAGTCGAACATTTGCAGCATATCCTGAACCGGCCTGACATCGGCACGAGAAACTGATGCGAACCAAACAGTTCTCAGTGGATCTCAGTGGTAAAGAAATGGTAATTTGTCGAAGAATCTGCCTGGTTTTCAATACAAGGAGACACTGAGCAAGAACGCACTGAGCATCCAACATGTTTGCAACACTCTGCAGCTTCCGGAGGAAGTACGGAGAAGACATCACTTCCACAAAGTCCTTCAACTGGAAGCTTTTGCTGTCCATTTGGACAACCGACGGTGCTTTCAAAGCTGAGGATTTTCTCCCAATGATCCCAGGATATCCCAGGTATAATCCAGATATAATCCATGTTTGGACCAGTGGGTCACTGCTATTCTCAACATACATTTTTTTTATTTTTTTTTATTTTTTTTAATTTTTTTAATTCAATTTTCACTTATTGTTCCCCCCTTTCCAAGGCGAATGTGAAGAATCTGAAGCACTTGTCTCACCAATGTCTTCTCCTGCTTCTCCATAACACCATCTTTACTGGCAGCGAGGAAGACTTCACTGAGGGACTGAGTCACCTTGAGTCCTTAGCAAAGTGACTTGCAAATGATGCAACGATCACGGAAAATGATTCAAGATGATCCAAGTTATTGACAACCTCAGTTGCCACTTGGATCTGGGGCCTTTCTGATTGCTGAGATGATCCATGTTGATCCCTCTTCACGATGGCAACGTGCTGAGTGTACTGAGACATCAACGAAGTCTCTCAACCTTTTCCTCATCCTTCCTCTCTTGCAGCTGGCGCACCTGGTGACCCACGTGACCCACCAGCTGTCCATGGCACTGCGTGGCCATGTGCCATGAGAACAGCCCACTTGACATCAATGAACTAAATGAACAAAGAAACGATGCCACACTGCACGTATCACGTATCCACAAACTGCGTGCTACTTGTGAGAAATTGCACCCATCACACCTCCAGCATGTTGTCACTCACCACCTGGGGGACTCGGGCCATCTCGGGCGTATGGCTTGGCTCATCTTGGCGGCTTAGCGGGTCTAGGTCACCACACCCCTGTCAGGATGCTGAGCAGTGCCCAGGAGGACAGCACTGTATAGAGGACCCAAACCTCAGCCGAGCATGCCAGACGCAACCAAATTTGGCCGAATTCCACATATTCCACATTAAAATCATTAAATGACATCAACTAAATATGAAATTGCAAGAGGTGACCTGCTTTGACCACTACTGTACTTTTCGGCCTCTCGATTCCTAGATGGGGCAATGAGGTGCTAAGTCTATGACCGGCTTCAGGAAAGGGAAAGCTCGAAAGAGAGGATCGACTTCCTGCCAGTACTGACCTCGGATACCCATCGAACAGAATTGAACATGATCTCGTGATCACGGTGATCTCGTTGAACCCAAAGAGTTCACCTTTTCGTTTGTACCGTGATCACGGTGATCACGGTGATCACGGTGACTGAACGAGCAAACCGGCTGGATGATTTACGACACGCGTAATGCGATTCATGCGGTGCGGTCACCCTTGAAGCGCCTTTGGCTTCGGCGTCCTTTGCCGCCAGGGCCTAGCTTTCACAAGAAGCAACTCACTCGTCTCCGCGGTTTCCTTGTCAAGGTACAAAGTAACGGAGCCTGAGACACATTCGTCTCCAAATGCATCTGGTTTTGGGTTAAAATCCGGGACACAAAAACTGATGAATTAGGTTCCATATGTATTCATACTTCCCTGGAATGCAACAGATTAATTTGGGATCTGATCCCACCCACAAATAAATGTGACTGTGTTTCAACAAGCACATCGAGGAACATCAACAGTGTCAAACAAATCATTTCAAATACTTTCAAACTGCAATTCTTTGCCACATATGTCTATCAAATTAGTAGTCTTTGGCTATGCCATGGTCAACCTGAATCCTACAGCTCCACCAGCTTGGTATGATCTGTGTGATCTACAGTTTTTCACTGGTGGCTCATAATTTCCCAAAGAAGCTGGCCTGGAACGCCACTTTGACACTCTCCTGGAGATCAGACTGGGTGGAATTCGTGGAATTCACATCCTTCACACCACTTTCCTCGGGTTGAGTCACCTGCCAGCATCAAAGCATGGTAACAAATCAGAAGCACTGGTTGAATGGTTGAATGGCTCCCCATCACTGGCCATGGGCAATGGCTGGCCTGTGGTGCTGGATGCTCCTGATGTGGCCATGTGCACCATGGCAGACAGCTGAATCGTTTGTGATTTGTAAACCAAAAGTCCTCTCCTTGTCCCGGCCACCCAGAACGCCATCCCAGTGGACATAATCCGGCCTCCATCCAGAGCCGCCGTAATGACTTGAGGCAGGGGGGTGAACGAAATAAGGTTCATAACTCAGACCTGCCCCTCCCCTTGCTAAAGCAAGAGTAACTCGAGCTACCTACCGCTAGCTTTCGTGACCAAGGCATGTTCATCAATTTTGTTTCAGGTGTCTGAGTCTTGATGTTGACTTCGACATTGCCGAGGTGCTCTTTCATCAGCTTGGAATAGGTTCGCATAGACATCTTGGTGTTCGCCAACAAGTTGTCTCTAATCAAATGTCCAGCAGCCGCGATGGCCATGTTTGAAGCAGTTTTTGCCTCAGTGCAGCTGCAAATGCTCCAAATGCTCCAAATGCTCCAAATGCTCCAAATGCTCCAAATGCTCCAAATGCTCCAAATGCTCCAAATGCTCCAAATGCTCCAAATGCTCCAAATGCTCCAAATGCTCCAAATGATAATGCTCTGATCAATTGATATCAATTGATTGTGAAGCTCGGATTCAGACCACATGCAGTGCCATGTCAGCTTGCCGTGCAGCAATGACTGCCCTCTCAGCATTTTCTCGAGTTTCGTTGCTCCTCTTTCATCGAGGTGAAGTGGCAGGATAGCATGTGTCACGGACAGAGTCGTAAAGACATTTCAAGACAGGAACGCAATAGATATCAATAGATATCAATAGATTTCAATAGATTTCAATAGATTCTTGATGAGACTTGACTGACTTGACGAGGAATGTCTGCACTCAAGAAATGGCATGCACGTTCAGCCCTTTCAAGAACTTATTGTTTGCAATTGATTGCTGTTTTGTTTCAGGTATCTCACATCAACTGAGTCGAGGTCCACCACTGCAAGCCCGTGTCATTGATGTCCTTGAGTCTTGGGGCAGCTCACAGGTCTGCACACTGTGATACCGCATTGTTGGATTTCTATGGTTTTCGTACAATCTCTAAACTTGGAAACAAGTGGACAAGTATGAACTCAACTTCATGCCGGTATCTCTGAAGTTCTCTGAACAAGTGGACAAGTGGACAGCCGTGGACAAGTGGACAGCCGTGGAACAGTTTCAATTTCTGGATTCATTCTGTCAGATGCAGACATGCCACAGGGTTGGGATCCAGCTGCTGCTGAGGACTGGTGGGATCAAAGTCAAAGCTCATGGTCGCGAGCGTTGCGCAGCCACATGAGGACAATGATATGTGAGGATTCGATTTCTGCTGAATTCTCCAAAACGTCATCCAACAATTGAGAGCGAAATTGAATCCAAAATCCTTGGATAGGAGCAGTGTCTTTGTTTGAAGGTGTTCAAACCATGTTGCATGATATGTGTTTTGTAGTTGTGTAGTTTTGCAGTTGGAATGCCCTTTTGTCAACTGGACTTGTGCTCAGCTCAGGCCACACAGCTCTCGCCGCCATCACCAGGTGTCTTGATATGTCTTGACACATGAGGCATGAAACATCACTTGCCAGCTATGCTGCTAGATTTCAAATGATTTAAGTTTGCTGAAAACATTTCTTGGAGGTTAATCTCTACATGTCCAAGGAAATGCGGTTGCACAACACCATCTGAGAATAAGGCTGTTCATCAAGCCAAAAAGCGTGAACAGCGAATCCAACCTGACATGACAACAGTTGGAGTGCAAGGTATTGCAAGGTATACTATACTCAAAACATATAAAACATCAACGGTTTCTCTAGTTGGGCAACCTGTCTAATCTGTGTATAGAATGTCCATATACATATACATATACATATACTGCGAATCGGTGATTGTCTGTCCGATTATATCCTGATAGTCAATGTCAAGGTGAATGTTCCAGTGATGACGTTACAAGGGCATCAGCTTCCGCATTGCAACTGTTTTCTCTGACACTGCAGT
>Ga0126342_10016500_pt1 | contig 12868 bp, 17 predicted proteins | sample Cyp1metagenome_FD_92528 | JGI IMG/M metagenome (GOLD analysis project Ga0126342, IMG submission 92528) | Coral microbial communities from Lord Howe Island, Old Settlement Bay, Australia - Cyphastrea 1 metagenome | ecosystem: Host-associated > Invertebrates > Cnidaria > Coral ... | reverse complement strand
TAAACTCCCACCCCCGCTAAACTTTACATTCATTGAAGATCTTCAATAAGGGTTTAATTCTCCCACCCCCGTTAAATTTCTACATTCATTGAAGATCTTCAATAAGGGTTTAATTTTCCCACCCCCGTTAAACTTCTACATTCATTGAAGATCTTCAATAAGGGTTTAATTCTCCCACCACCGTTAAACTTCTACATTCATTGAAGATCTTCAATAAGGGTTTAATTCTCCCACCACCATTAAACTTCTACATTCATTGAAGATCTTCAATAAGGGTTTAATTCTGATGATGATGATGATGATGACGATGATGATGATGATGATGATGATGCGTCGCCTGTCGTCATTGCGGGTCCGGGCAAAGCCCAGGCATTTTCCGTATATATATATATATCTGGGTAAATTATAACGACCTCACTGCGACCTCACTGGAAATCATGGTTAATAAGGGGAATCATCCCCAAATGGCCTTAATTCAGGTTAGTGAAATATTATAATTTTCCCATATATATATATATATACATAGATATATATATATATACATATATAGATATTTACATATATAGATATATAGATATATACATACATACATATATACATATATACATATATACATATATACATATATACATATATACATACATACATATATACATATTATATATACATACATATATACATATATACATATATACACATACATATATATATATATATATATACATACATATCATCATCATAATTCTAATTACTGTGATATCAGTCTTGTTGTCATTGTTGTCGTTGTCGTTGTCGTTGTTGTTGTTGTTGTATTTAACATTATTTCACTCTGCCAAAAAAGGGGTAGCAAATTTGGGTAAATAGCTTTGAACCACATCCAAGTGACAAATGGGCCAATGATGGGAAGTGAAGGTTTCAGTTGTGGTGTCTTCCCAAAAGGATCCAAAAGGCGGTTCTGATTAAACAACAAGCACTTGGAACATCCAAGTCCCAAATTGGACGCGTCATCTGTACAAGATTATACAAGCGAGTTGCCCCATTTCTAGATGATGTATCACCTTGAAGAAATACATACAACACTTCTCCATTGCTCTCCATTTCGATCTCTCTGAAATTGGGCAATACAACTCCAATTGTTGCACTTTAACATGAACAATGATGATAGCGCACCATTTTTGAGGTTGCTGCATTTTTAGATAAACCCATTTCAATCGAATTTTCATGGATTTTTCATGGATTTTTCCTTCAAACGCTTTGGATTTTTTCCCGGATCCATTGCTCCAGCCTACTCCAGCCTCGTAGGCTGTGACACGCACGTGCAGCGGCTCCAGCTGCTTGAATTGGCGGAGCTGGCACAGGCGGACCCAATTTTCGAATGTGAAGAAAAACTGCTTTGTAAATGGTAGTTCATATCTAGATTGTTCTGTTTAGTTTTGTTTTGGAGGGGGTCATTCTCGCGCACTCTCTCTCTATGTGTGTATAGATACACATGCACCACGTGTACATAGGTGTACAAGAAATCGAGATTTTGCAGTCAAGAAAGGGACATGTCAAGAGCAAATGGGGATCAAACCGGCAGATTTTGTGTCAGGCAATCCAAGGGACATCGTCGTCAAAGTATAAACCCCTCATATGCAGAACATCCCGAGGTACTATACTTGTATTTATATTTGTTTATGACTCTCTCCATGTAAACATACATAATATATATATATATTATAATTGTATAATTATATAATTATTATATATATATCTAAGTATATAAGTATATACGTTTGTGTATTATGTTTGTCATGGCCATCCAACGGATACTTAAAAATCCCCACGGACACTGGAACCAGCGGCTGGACCAGGCTCTGACATCTCTGGGTGTCGATGCACCGGAGCTGTACCGGGCCATTTCGGATAAGGCGATGCAATGTCTTCAGGCGATGTCGGTGAGGTTGCTGCCTGTGGATACTGTGGATATGACATGGATATGACGATATGACGATATGACATGGAGATGACATGGAAATTTTACTACTCAAGTTCCGAATTGGAAGCTTTGTAATCTCGCGAAAAAAGAAGAGGTGGACCCATGCTCTTTGTCCCGTCAAGTTTGAACATTTGCAACAGACAGAAGCTGCGGTATCAGAGTGAATCAACAGCTCAGCTCCGGCCCTTTGCCCTACCAATCCACAGTCTTTCTGCGAAACCAGGAAACTGATGTCAGACTCTCAGTGTCCGAAATCTGTGTGTTGTTCTCTGTGCTTGTTACATTTCCACCTTTGCTTAGCTTTGTGGTCAGCTGCTCAAATGCCGCAGGACTTCACTGGCTGCGAGCATAGGCTATTGCTTCACATGCGGTTTGAACTCTACAAAGCGGAATTATGACATGAAGTAGTTTCTGGGAGACAGCAACAGTGATGAAGTCCAGAAAATGACAAGTGAAACCCATGAATGACTTTTCACAATTTGTACATACTTTGTATCAGGAATAGCATCAAGATACAAGAACATGACGAAGCGTTTTTGCCCCATGGAAGTTCACAGTTCACAATTCGCACTAGGTCGCATCAACACATGGGTTTGAAAAAACATGAGCCACAAAGCATGGTGTGGACGAAAACAAGGACGATCCCAGCGAATCATCAAGAGACTTGTGCTGGTGGACGACGGTGACGGTGATGATTATCTTTTACCACTGCGAATTGGCGAAGAGTTAACCTTGACTGGTTCACTGGACATTCGAGTTCTGCGCGGGGCTGCAGAGGTCTGGGGCTCTCGACTCTCCCATGAATTTCAGCGCATTGTTGTCCCTCCATGGTCGGCGACACCAAGACTTCTGGCACTTCGATCGTCCAATGAGGTGGAAATGGAGAAGGAAACAGCAGAAGTCCGCGCTTTTCTGGAAGCCCGGAAATGGCCCGTGGTTCTGTGCTTGCGACGAGCCACCGGTGCCGGTCACGCGAATCGTCCAAGTGATCCGAAGGAACGCCTGGAATCCATGAGAGAAGTTCTTGTTCCGCCAGATGCCAGGCCGAGACTTCGCGCACATCGTGCATGGCCCAGCATTGTGCAACACTTCGTGGATCATTGTCTTCACAGCTCCAGTCCAGAAAGCCCTGCAGTTTTGCTGGTCATGGGAGCCAAAGGAGTGGGCAAATCCACCTGTTGCCGGTTTTTGGTCAACAGCTTACTGTCTCTTCAAGTCCCCGAAGTTTTTTTTTTGGAGACTGATCTGGGACAGCCTGAGTTGGGACCCCCTGGAGTTGTCACCTTGCATCGAATCCGCTGCCCGATGCTCCAAGTGCCACACTCGGAACAGCACCGCCATGAAAGTCGCAGGGCTGAAATATGTCTCAACTTGCGTCCCTTCACATCCTTAACATTCCTCAACTATAATAGGATTAATAGGGACATTGATGATATTGACTCACTGACCATTTCCTGTGGATGTTTCAGGTTCCCAGTTCCCAGCTTCATGTTTCAACCAAGAAGTTGATGGACCTTTCCGGTATTCGACCAGGTTTGCCGGGCTCCTATCTTTGAAATGTAGCTAGGCAACATTCCCTTTTTGAGTCAGGAAATCAACGATAGATCACAAAGGGTACGTCCAAACATAGGCGAATCCCTACCTTTACCAGTTGAGGGCACTCTCTTGAGATTTTTAGTTTTTTTTAGCTTCATCAAGATCTCCAGTCTTTGGGCCTTTTGTGCCAAGGAATTCAAGCCTTCTTTGCTGGTGCGGCCACTCCGGCCACCCATCCGGCCCTGTACACTGCATCAGTGGCCGCCGCCTTCGATGCCTACTGCGAGATGATCAGAGAGGATGTCACGCCTGCACCTCTGTTGGTGAACTCTCACGGCTGGGTCACAGGAGCCCCTTCTGAGCTACTTCGGTGGGTCAAAACCTACGAGAATAGTATGAAAGTACATGAAAGTACCATATTTTGGCTGGATTAACCTCACTTTACCAACTATTTTGGTTTTGACCCATAGCCATTTTGCCACCAATTCCGAGCATTTTTGAAGGAAGACTCGCATTTTAGGCCATGAAATTATATGAAATGGGATAGAGAAGTGCGAATGTATACTGGTTTTGTCGGTGTTCTGATGTCCAGCAGAATCATCTAGTGGATGATGGGGTTGTTTGGAATCTGTGGTCGATGCTTCAAGCAGTTCTCATAGTTCTCCTGCTTTGCGCCCTACGCGTCAGGATTGGGCCTTGAAATGCTTCAGCAGATTGTTGCTACCGTTGGAGCACAGCTGGTGGTACGCCTTCAAACTGATCCAGTCAAAAGGTCACGAGGTGGGTGACTGTCACAGGGGGAAAAAAAGCTGAGGATCAGTGTTTATCTATGTTTATCTTAAAATATCTTAAATGTTTATCATCATTTTGCCATATTTTGCCCCTAAAATAGCCAAACATTGGCGCTGCCACACCGTATTTATTCTTGGACAGCAGGTGAAACTGCCGCTGAAAACGAGTCGAAACCTGAAGAAAAGAAGGCCTTCAGCAGGCTCCAGCGAAGTGTTTTGGCCAGATGCGGCCCACTGGCGAGAGGCTTGGCACGGCACAAGCGGGGACCAGATGGACAGCCCATTGTGAATCCTGAGGTGCATGAAGTCAAACATGGGGGTTTCGTTGAAAATAGGGTACCCCAAAATTCAATGGTTAATCATGATTAATCATCACTTTTCCCAATTAATTATAGAATGCAATTTTTATATACAGTATGTTTCTTTTGGGGAGTATAGCCCTTTTCCAGAGAAACGTTTGTGAAATGTTGAAGGAGTTGAATCATGTTGTATCCCTGGTGGGCAGTGATGTGTACAAAGGAAGCACCAGGAAACACACACAGCTTCTTGCAAGGTACTTGGATGTAAATCCCAGTTGGTAAGTGCTCAATATATAACTTGTAGTGGGGTGTATCCCATTTAGAACTGGATTATCACAGACATCCACTGGATCAACATGGATCAAACTTTGGTCATCTTTGATCCCTGTCTTACCCTGTCAGCCTTAGGCACCCTTAGTTCTTGTGGATGTGGAATCTGCTGTTCCTCGTGGCAGTACGGCTCCTTTGGCTGTGCAACTGCGATGGCTCAGAATGGCTGGGCATTTCAAGCCGGACTTGGATCCGTGTCGACATGCCACCGCTATGGCCATGCAGGATTTTTTCGCCACGGTGCCACGATGGCGAGTCCAAATGAAGTTTCTACACTTCGGACTGGTGGCAGGACATTTGCTGCACTCAGAAGTGGAAGCTACGCTGACTGGCACAGTGGTTGCACTTTGTGAAGCAGACTTAAAAACAAGCCCGAAGGAAGTGAGCTGCACTGCAGATTTGCAGCTCTTGGAGCCGCATGAATCTCCCATTAAATTCCTGGCCTATGCTTTTGTCCATTCCTTTGACTTTAAGTCTGGCGAAATTGTGATTTATTCAAATATCTCTGCACAGCAGCTGGCACGTGTGAACTTGGCGTTGCGCGGGGAAGTGACGTGGGAGCCGAACAGCACGCGAAATCTACAGCTGGCTGATGGTCGTCCAAGTCCACTTCAGCCATATTCCGCACCGTGGTTGCTGGAAGGTATGGGCGTTGGCACTCGTGTGATCAGCACCAAAGCGAAGGGCAACCTGCGGCGCCGCTTGATACGGAAAATCTGAGATCCGCCGCCAGGAGGCCTGGTGAGCTGTGGGATTTTACGCCTCCGTTTGCGGAAAAAAGGGCCTTAAATCATGGGAGCACAGATGGCACAGATGCCGGGAATTCGGAGATCACTTTTTTTCGAACACGTGGACGCCATGGCCAACACACGACGTTGGTGAGAGATGATTGCACGGAATCTGCGAAAGTGTTTGCCATTGGATAGTGTGATACTACCCAGACTCGACTGCTCTACAACTGGCAAACCACTCTCATGCCTCATGCAAAGTCAACCCAACTGCTACTCAATTAGGAAGGGGTGTGACACTATGTACAATTGGATTCAGTGTCGCCACTGTCGCAAGTACGTGGAGATGAATTGAGGTGTAGGAAGTAGGTGTTGGGGTCCCGATTTTGGCGGATATCACCGCTAAAGTGTCAGCAACAAATTATGAGACTGGAACCAACAAAACATTGGGATGCACAGAACATGTGCAGCACAACAGCACAATATTTTATTATAAAATTATATGACATATGATGATGGGTTTGTCTCGAAATAATCTCGTTGTTTATCATCAGTCTCCCCGTTAAAAAGTCAGTTTTGGGGGCCCCAAATGTGCAAAAACCGATGTGTTGATCGCAGCGCCGAGAAGTCGGACCTAAGGCCGGAACAAAAGCGAAGGCAGCCGAAGAGCAATTGGTTCCAGCATCCGAACTCCTTCGCTTCCTTGCCACTGCAGGGTCTGCCTCCTGGAGCAAACGAAAAAAAACTGACTTGGCGGAAAATGATGGAAAATGGCAGGATTTCATCTCATTTCTGGTGAAAATGGCAGATACCCCATTTTTGAAGGGAGAGAGCCCCCAAGCTCTCTTCCAGATCTTCCAGGTTGCTGGCATCGGCATTAGCAAGGACAACTTCCGAAAAGGCTGGGTCGACTACGTCGACCACGTCGACCACGATGGAAGTCATGGCTGGGTTGTGTGGAAAAAACCAGCCGCACAACATGACAGATGTCGACAGTTTGTTTTTCCTAGTGTTCCATCCTGTTCCACCCAATGGGATGAAGATGAAAAAAAAGCGAGCAGAATTTTTGGGGTGGTGAGCAACTGCCAAAAAAGATATCCACTTTGATTGGAGTCCCTAACCCTGGATGATCCCTTCAGAAAAAGATCAAAAAGATGAACCTCACATAAGATCGTTTTTTCATTCATTTCCTTCATTTTTCCTTTAGATGTGTTAATGGGATTTAATGGGTGCATCAGGTTGTCCGGATGTTGGCGGAAGCAGATGCAGGGAAGGCGAAGATTCCAGTACTTCGCTCAGTCGTGGTGCCGCCACGTGGACCCTTCAGATTTACTGGACACAACTTGGACACAACTTGCGTCTTTTTCTGGCTTGGTTTTCAGTCCCAGATCCACCATGGATATTATGTGATATTATGGAATTGTATGGAATTTGGATTGATTCTAAGTTCTTAACCCCCGCAAATTCTAGGATGCTGCTGGGAATGATCAGCCGATTCTTTATGCCATATCCACATGGCTTCATTTCAGTTTGCCCCAAACTTGGGGAGATCTACTGCTCCATCATCAGATCACAAAAAACACTACGATTCTAACAGGGGACACAGCCAAACATCAGATGGTTGATTCTATATCATTCTAACTCCTAGTAAATACCATTAACATCTGCTAAATCCTAGTAAATCCGATTAAATCCTAGTAAATCCCATTACAATCCATTACCCCGAGGCATGGGTGATCGCCCGCTGCATTGCTGGCCTGGCTCTGGCAGTTCCTGCCTGGCACTGAGAAACTGATGGGAATTTTTGGATGCAGGATGTGGCCCCATAGTTAGCTAGGTTGGTTTATAACTATAATATCAATAGTGTATGATACTTATGATTATGTTTGGATGGGGTTATAGACCAACTTATAACTGGCGGGCACCATCCTGTAATAGTATAGACCAATAGAAAACCATGGATAAACCTTGGATAAATATTGGATATACCAGGGATTTTCCCCATTTGTATTGGTGAATCATGGTTACTATGAAAGAGGATTCCTTTTTGGTAGAAATTTACCTGTGTGGTTTCGAGTTCCCCGTTCGGAACACTCTTATGCTTCCTATATTTCATGAATGAATCTCTAATATGGTTTATTTGTGGATTTTTTCAAGGTTTATTACTATGGTTTTGAATGCTTGATCCCATCCCCCAACAAAGTAGAGCCAGCCCGCCCTCAATGGTGGAAGGGATGACACACAGAATTCGAAATGATGGAAGAAAGCCCATAGATAAAGGTTGGATATACCATAGATAAACCATTAGATATACCATTACAATCCATTACATATATGATATTGGGATCATTAATTTTTGGGAGAGGTTTTTTTAAAGCCACAAGAAAAGCAGTAGATCATGATATCGACGCATGGTTCGTTCCATGAGTCTTGGTGTCCGCAGAGATCCTCCAGCGGTGATATCACGTTTTGGGTATAACAGGGCATCCTGGAAATGGAGATATCGAAATGGAGATATTACCACTATTGTGGATTTCATATTGTATACTATTGTGGATTTCATATGTTTTTTTTTTTTGCATAGTGAAATCATTGCATTCCCCACGATGGCGACTGAGCTCCCCATTTTCGTCAAGACCGATATTGTGTCTGGATCCCCATCAAGCTTTTGTTGGTTGGATCCCTCTATTCCCCACATGGCTTTCTACGACAAGACATGCACACCCCTCGTTCATCCCCTTCAAAAAGTTCATTGTTTCTTTTACTGAAGACATCTGAAGACCGTATCTCCAGTATATATATATATCTCTACTATATATATACACGTATATTTCACTGACCATATCTCTAGTACATCTATATATATATATTATATCCAATAATTGCACAACCATTATATATATATATATATTATATCCGTTGCATATCCAATGCTATCATAAAATATAATAAAATATAATAAAATATAATAAAATATAATAAAATATAATAAAATATAATAACATATAATAAAATATAGTAAAATACAATAGATAACACAGATAACATAGATAACATAGATTAGATAGATAGATAGATGGATGGATGGATGGATAGATATCAGTCTTCCGGGCGAACTCCCCAGGCCGAGCCGGTGATCGCTGCCCTCAAAGTCCTGGCCGCTGCCGCTGCCGCGCGGGTGGTGGAGCTGTTGCCTGAGGACTACCGCGGGGTGCGGTGGGAAAATCGGTGGGAAAATCATGGCCATTTCTTTTTTGAAGAGAGAGAGAGAGAGAGAGATGTATATACATATATATACATACATGTGTATATATATATATCACACTATATATATATATACATATGATGATATATATATACACATAGAACTGGGATTTTTAGTTATATGTAGCTGATATGTATATGGGATATAACTGGGAGGTATCGAACCCACGAAACAAGATATATCAAACAAAGTGTGCCACTAAGATTCTAGATAGACGATGTTTGTTTCTTCCATTTTTTCAGGTTTCTAATTTTTTGTTTTTTTTGATATCTAGAACTTGATATGCCCAAGTATTTATGGTTGGAAAGTCGGTTGGACTATAGTTATGGTACCAAAATAACAGGTAGTTTGGTAAATATTCCTTAAGATGCAAATCATTTTTTTTGTGGCCATTTTGCCTCGCAGAGCGGCTCTCTCGCCAGACGCTAGGGATTTGTTGTGTGTAATGAAAGATCGAGTTTTTGAGTGCTATAACCATTTTTTCACCTTTGCAGGTGCCAATCAGGTACGGAACACGACAAAACATGGGATTTTGGTCCAGACAAACGGAGACAAACCGAAATAATAGTACCAATATCGCCCAATATCCAAAATATCATCGCCACCATGGTAATGTTTTTTGGTATGATTGTAAGTTATCATCGCAATATGAACACATGATTATCATTGCAGTATTCCTGATGTCTTTCACATATTTTCACATACCGGGTATGGCGACCACAAATGGGGTAGCAATGGGCCCCAAGAAACATGTCATTGTTGGTACCAAGCCGGATCGATTGGGGTACCCTAAAGTTGGGTATCTGGGGCCATCGGCCATCGTTACGGATGGGTTTGGCTATCGAAGAGCGGTATGGGACAGTTTGTTTGATATTGATGATATTGTTTGCATTCTGAAGCGACAATTAGGAATAAGAAATTAGAAAGTGACATGGCTGATCAAAAGACCGTGCAGGAACGGGCATTGATTTTCTGGAGTCTGAGCCTCCATGGTTGTTATGAGGCCTGGCTCTGATCAAACAGTGCCGACAGTGGCAGCGACCACCTTGCCTGGCTCTGAGGCAATCTTTGATTCCATGTTGGAACAAACACCTTGGCAGCCACCTTAGCTTGAAATCAGCAGCGTTTTTTGCTGCTGCACTTGCGGAAGGCTGTGGAAACTGATGGATGTTCAACCCGATTCTCAAAACTGTTCCAATAGCTACGTCCTATTTTTAAAATCTTGGCGGCTACTGAAATCCGGCAAACGGACATTGTTAGTAGAGAAGGTAAAGGTTCAAACTCTTCATGGTTTGAGGCAACCGTCTTCTGTTGCCTTCGTAGTACTATCCATTAATCCCAAACATGAAGCAACAGACGAGTTGATACTGAGGACAGTGTGGGCAGCAAAGCCCCAGGCGGGGATGGACCGGATGGACGGTGTTTTTTCTGCAGAGGCTGCCGACAAATTTCTAGTGGTTCAGGTGGGCCAAATTCCGAGTACCCGACATGTACGACATGTATTCAGAGTAGTCATGTGATCATGTCTTGCCATCTCCGGACTTGGTGGTATAGTTAATGACTCAGCGTGACTTGCAGTAGCATGAAACGCATGAAAGACATCCATGGTCGAAACCTTTTTGATTCCGAATTGTGAAGTGCTTGATGAGATACCCGCTGCAGTTGACGTCGGAACTAAAGCACCAGGAGGAATTTCTTGTGAGCGAGAATGGCATCATCCCCAGCGGAAAGCTCATGGCCCTTTGCCAGGCGAGGTTTTGAGTTTGTGCCAGGCGATGCTCAATACTTTTTACTGCATCGTGAAGCCACATTTTTGAGTATGGGTCAATATTCGATATATTGGGTTCCAGCAAAACGGATATATTGGGTCGACTGCTACAACGACCAGCATTGATGCGCACAGTGCGACCCTCAGGTTCACTTAGCAGACTTGGCCTTGCAGCTCGAGGGTGGGCGAGGCAATAGAAAGGGTCTCTCACAGGCACAGAGGCGAGGCAACGGGCGCCCAAAAGATGGCCAGAAATTGGGGAAGCTTTTCACTGAAAGGCAGGCAAAATCCAAAATGGACAATTCGAGGTCGAACAAAAAACAGGTTATCAACTATCAATTACTGTATTCATATCTCTTTTGAGTAATTTTGTGGGATGGTCAGTAGGATCCAGGGTTTCGATTGGTTTGAACCAAACTGCGCATCAGGTTGGTGGTTGAACCACCAGCCAGTTATCTTATTGCCTTCGGCAATCCCGCCCGAAGTAGCTTGGAAACCTGGGGGTTTGCTGAAGTTTTGGTTGTAGAAGCTTGTTGATGTGAAACCTTGGTGTAAAAGCCGGTGGGTGATACTGATGGTTTATAAAAGCTTCTTGTTTGTGTGTGAGAACTGGTTGGTGTAAAAGCAGGTGTGTACGGCTTGTTTCTGTAAACTCAGATATGAATCATTTATGTAGCTATAGTTGATGTAAAAGCAGGTGTGGTGTAACAGTTTCTCATGTAAGACTGCTAGTGGGTTCAACCAATCTCGTTGTCAGAACTGGTGTACGCAATCGTTCATTGGGGTAGAATTTGATTTCAAAAGTGTTGGTTGGTACAAAACTAATAGGTGGTAAAAGCATGCTAGGTGTAAAAACTAGCTGAGATAAAAGCAGGGGTGTCACAATGTTCTTGAGCATATTGAAAAGCAGCAAACATGTAGGGTTACACGTGGAAACATTCAGTATTCTAGCGGTTGGTTGGGTTAATGAATGCACAGCCAGAGAAGGCAATAGGAAGAGAAGAAGACGTAATCGAAGACATCTTTAGTACTGGTAGCAGGTACTTTGAACAATTAAGTAGCCGCAGACCACAGCTACTTACAGGCGAGGCAGGGGGGTGGACGCGATTCAGACGATGCAACCATGCATAGGAAGAGAACCATAGAACAAGCACACCAAGAGCAAGATACAGACCAACACCGTTCAATCAGACGCGCCGGCAGGCTGGCGGATTTGATTGATACAGACCCAGACATTGTCATATTGTCGATTTTCTAGCCCACTATATCATATCCCAATAGTACAGTATATTATAATATAAAATAATAATATAATATAATATATATATACATATATAATGTGATATAATATAATATAATGTAATATAATATAATAAATAAACATATAATATACATACATGATATAATATAGTATAATATAATATGATATAATATAATATGATATACATATATGATATGCATATATATATATATAATACAGTATGATATAATATGATATGATATAATATGATATGATATAATATAATATACACATAACATCATATACATATACAATATACAATATACAACATACAATATACAAAATACAATATACACATACATATACATATACATATACATATACTGATACATATACATATACACATACACATACACATACATATACATATACATATACTGATACTGATACTGATACTGATACATATACATATCATATACATATACATATACATATACATATACACATACACATACACATACATATACACATACATATACATACACATACACATACATATACATATACACATACACATACATATACATATACATATCATATACATATACATATACATATCATATACATATACGTATACATATACATATACGTATACATATACATACACATATCATATACATATCATATACATATACATATACACATACACATACACATACATATACATATACATATCATATATACATATACATATACGTATACATATACGTATACATATACGTATACGTATACGTATACGTATACATATCATGCGAATAGAGTGTAGGCTACGTACGATTGTATATTCACATATAATTCGACACTCTAGGATCCAATGCCAAAGGGGTATATCAAACTGGCCTCTTTGGCTCAAGACCCACTGCAGCACCAGAG
>Ga0126342_10016499_pt1 | contig 12870 bp, 10 predicted proteins | sample Cyp1metagenome_FD_92528 | JGI IMG/M metagenome (GOLD analysis project Ga0126342, IMG submission 92528) | Coral microbial communities from Lord Howe Island, Old Settlement Bay, Australia - Cyphastrea 1 metagenome | ecosystem: Host-associated > Invertebrates > Cnidaria > Coral ... | reverse complement strand
GATGTGAAGATGAGAAGGTGTGAAGATGAGAAGGTGTGAAGATGAGAAGGTGTGAGAGAAGGTATGAAGATGAGAAGGTGTGAAGATGTGAAGATGAGCAGATGTGAAGATGAGAAGATGTGAGAGAAGGTGTGAAGATGAGAAGGTGAGAAGATGAGAAGATGAGATACAGACCCCCCCTATTGGAAGAACCCTGCACTCACACGCTCTCGGGAAAAATCATTTTACCATAGCAAAAGATGAGTCACTTTACAAGGATCGTTGTTTTTAACTGGTTAATCATCTAATTTATTAGTCACTCTTAAAATTTACTAGTCAGTTCTTTTGCTAATCTATTAGTGTTTTTTTTTACTAGTTACCCTCTGGTAAATCAACAGTTCGACCCTGAAAATCACCTACTTTTAATGGTTTCACTAATCTTCCAACCCCCAAGTCATGCCAGGGTCGAACTGTTAACTTACTGGAGGTTGGTATCTAACCAGTCACTTCACCGAGCAGGTGCCTGCTTTTGCTGGGAGAATTTCGCCACCAAGGCCTCGCTGGTCAGAGGCTGGGGGTCTTGGAGATATGAAAGGAGGACGAGAAACTATATATATATTTATATATATATGTATATATACTTAAAAATCAAAGTATAGTATCAAAATATGTTGCTGTCGGTTCTTCGGAAGCCAGGCGTTTCGCAAAAACACACACACATGAACTTGATGAAAACTAGGCGATGTGCAAAAACTAGGCGATGCATCTGGCCTACCTTAAATCCAGGTCACTCCCGCTTGTTTACGTGGGCGCGAATTCTGATTCCTATACTACTTTGTTATCTCGATGCCTCGCAAAAACTACTACGAAACTATAGCTACTATGTGTAAAAAAACAAACCACAAACCCTGTGTTCTGGAGTTGCTGGCATTTGCTGGTTTTGCAGGGTTTTGCGGATTTTTGCCGAATGTTTGCGGGGCGTTTCCGTCGCGTTTTTTTGCTTTTTGCAGATTCTGGGCAAAAGTGTTTTGATAGAAAAAGTAGGTGGGGTTGCGGAGTCAGCGTCAAAAAATGCTACTTACATTCGCGGGAGAGGAGAGGAATATGTTGAAACAATCAAAATTATCCAATTTCCATGGTTTCTGGGCGTTTCAGTTTTTGATGACGATCCCAAAAAAATCAGGTGACTTCGACCACAATTTTAAACAACCAAAAGAGTCAACATATTTTAGACGTTTGAAGATCCAGGTATATGCATGCATGGATGGATGGATGGATGTATGGATGTATGGTATATTATCTTCAATTTTTCTTTATTCAAAAGAAGGCACTATATGCCCCTTGAACGACATCCATTGCGCTGGGGATTTGTTCTGATCTAAGATGACCCACAAAACACTTGGATAGTGTGATGATCAACATATCAAATCTCATTGTGGATACATTCTATTACTCCCATCCCTCTAGTATATATGAAGCATCCTGCTCAGTGTCCGCAAGTAATTATGGTAAATCCCCCACTAAACCATGGTTTCTGACGGATGTTTAATATTGGGAGGCACCAAATATAATAGTCCGCAAGTGCTATGTAACTTTCTCATTACTGGTCCCACATAATCCCGATGTAGCATTCATGGTTGGACTATTGGTTCATATTCCAATATGCTCCATGTATGGTATCTCTACCAACTTTTAAGCCTTAAACATGGATCCATATGCAGACAGATGAAAGAAACACAGTGCATGGAACATATGGATGTGTCTGAAACGCATGGATAAACATTTGCTATGCCACAGAGATGCTACTTTTTCAAAGGGAGAGTGATGATTCACAAACAGTATTGTTTTTGGTGCCCATTGATATCAAGCGAAGCCAGATGATGTACAGCGGCGTCGCCTGTTCCAACTCCACAGTCTTGGTTTTCATCTCCACCGCTAAGGCGTCCAAGCCCTCCTGAGATCATTGGAAAGAGTGACCACTCCATGAAGCATTCAGTTGGTTCATGATGGTTCTTGATGATTAATGATTGTTTATGGCTGTTCAATCAGCATCATTATTTTTTGTTTCACAGCTGGGGTTCTGATCCGCGGATCATCACCTTCTCTGTCTCTTCGTTTGGGTTCTCAGCTGTCCCTTTGACAGTAACACTTCCGGCACTACATGAAATAAACCGCAAAAATCCAAACCACCAACCCAAGTGACAAGGCAGCTAACTTGCTCATTAGTGGTAGTATATTATAACTTATATAGTTTAATATATTAAAATATTATATTTATGATTATATTATTTAAATTTATTTACATATATACTATTATTATGTCTATATATGTATATCATTATTTATAATATTTATTATGTATAATATATATATATATATATACATTACTCAATATTATAAATATATATATATATATATACACTACTCAATCTACCAACCCAGAATCCACACACGTAGTGGTCCGGAAAAGAAACTCAACTTACGATCCCAGTCCCACCGCCTGTGTGGCCTTCTTCAGCACATTTTCTTCCAAGGCCTGCGATGTTTGCACCAAAAAAAAGTGTGGTAAATCCAGGAAACCAAAAGAGTGAGTAATATGATTTATCTATGAATAAGATATGTATATATTTATAAATATGTGAGTATTATATATATAATGTCATGATATTCATAATCATAGTGTTTAAATCTATTATTAATACAAGTGAATACATATATGGTCGACCCATTGATCAACAATTTCAGCCCCTCGGAGCCAGATCGGGAGTAACATGGATCTATATAGATATCAGTGATATCAGCATACTATACTTGACATATATGATTTAAGATTAAGTATATCAAATATGTATATATATATAATATACCTATCAAATACAATTGTGTATTAGAAAAGTCACAAAGATTAGATATTTTGAGATCAGTGACTCCTCTTGGGATGTCTGGGTAGAAGGTCGCTGGCTTCACCGATGGGCTGAGTGGTTTGCACTTGATACCAGTATGGTTCACCTAAACACATCATATGTCAACCAGTTCGCTCCACCAGGCCCTTAGGGCGTGCCGTATCTAGTCATTGGCTGGCTCGAAACAAAAGCTCCGTATTCAAAAAGCATCTGGGCTTCGAGCAAGTCTTGCAAAGGTCCGTACACTTCCCCATCATCAAATGCAACAAACAGTTTCAGACCGTCTCCGGAACTTGGGGGGGTAATGAGTCTGGTGCGACAATCGGTACAGTACCCTACAGAGGAGACATGGGTAATGGGTAAGTAATTAAAACATGGCAAACTCCTCCTTGTTTCCCGGGCCTTGAGGATAGATTTGGAAAAGAGTGTTCACAAAAATGTCTAGTCTGCTGTAACAAACATTTACTATGGTAAACTCAATAATGAACCAGCTCCAAAATCACCATAAGTGGGTCTCAATAAAAAACATCCGCAAAGGGTCCATTATTGGGTTTACAACATCAATACAAATAAGGTGTGTGTGTGTATATAGAAAAAAAACTATTCCATGTTTATCCATTAATGTTGTTATCCTTTAAGATCCTTTAAGGTCTCCATGAGGTTGCCATCACATAGCCAGCCTATTGAAGTTTAACTATTCTCAACTCGTGATGAAACCCTGGTTTATGCCTCCTCCAGCGTCTTGCTGCGCTGGCTCATCTCTTCCCGAAGGGCCAGAAGCTTCTCATCGCAGGCCTGGTGTTGTGGGCGTGATGCGAGATGCCTCAACAGGAAGTTCAATGGTTGTTAGCTTATAACATTTTTAATACATGTTATGTATTAATCACCCATTAACATCCATTAACTACTTCGATATAGATATAGCTATCATAACTGGTTGGTGGCTTCAACCCCCTTGAGAAATATTAGTCAGATTGGATCATCATCCCAACTATTGGGGAAAATGAAATTCATGTTCCAAACCACCAACCAGTATAGCTATCATAATATAAAGCCTAGTTACTGGAGTTGCCCTTGGCACCACCTTGCATGATGGGCGAATGTTTCTCAACCTCAAGGACCCCCAATTCCATCGGTAATGCTCACATTGTTTACAGATGTTCACAGGTCTTTTGAAAAAAAACATAGTGATTCAAGGAATACCCCAAGTTCAAGAAACCTTATTATATGTTTTTGTTGGAAGGTCACCTACAAGCGTCAAGGGGTGTGCCAAACATTCTGGCGATTGAGGCGGCGAGAAGATCAATCAGTCATTTATAAAAAGTATAGGACGCGATTTTTCGCATATTCTGGTGAATTTCAAACATATCCCACACATTCGAACTAACCATAAGATGATGGCCGATGCTTCGCATTCGACCATCAACACCAATCTATGGCTAGTTACGATCCCATCAACACCAAGTAAATCTACCATCACTCGAGTGCCTTCTAGGCACCCTTGCTGTCAGAAATTAGGGAGTATGCTTGTATATGTTGATAATTTATGACAATTTTCCTAGAGCTTTGTGCATGGCATTCATAATTTGGTTCCTGAAATTAATTGACATCCATTCATGCCCATCTATCCCATCTATGCCCATTTGCCTGTGAAATCGCTGAACATCGAAGGGATCTTTGCGATCTCAACTGTTTATCCCCGTTTCCAAGTCGCCTTTTGTATCTGCGCAGGATCCGTCAGGTGACCACGGACTTCAGACCTCGGCAGTTTGCCAAATGATGAAACATGTAGAGTTAGTTTATAGCAACGAAATCAAAGGTTTCATCAACCAAAAATGGGTATGGATTAACCTGATTAACCCACATGTGGGATTATTTTTATGTCGACCAGCGAATGGCTGGCCTATTTTGAAAGGACAAACATAGCGCTGGTCATTTTCACAGCCCAAGCTTGGCGGTGGCAACTCCAGTCGCAAGGGAGAAGATCCCACCTCGGCCCACCGGAATCAGTGGAAATGTTGGGGCTGAGAATGACTTGGAATGACTTACTGGTTGGTGGTTTCAACCCATTTGAAACATATTAGTCAGTTGGGATGATTATTCCTAATATATGGAAAAGTGAAAATGTTCCAAACCACCAACCAGCTTAGGTATCTCAAAAACTCAAGCGACATCAAGCGACTCTGCCATCCCAGCTGCCATCTTCTCACATGTAGCAACCAATTCGCTGAAGCTGATCGGCGACAAGGTCATGCCATCTACAGCTGCTAAAGCCCGAGGCCAAACGTCAGCATCATCGCTTCCTGATGGTTGAGCCACCCATAAATCAGGAAAATGGTGCTGTACCCATTGCTTTACTACTTCAAAGTTGTGCCCCTAATGCAAAGTTGGTTTGTCAAATCCATCTAACTATGGTTATAATATGTTATAATAACCCTAGTAAAGCCTAATTAAACGAGTTCTAAATCAACTTAGACGACAATGGGGCACCACCTGGTCAGAAGAAGACTGCACACCCTGTACTGGATGAACAAGTCCATGGCTAAAGGACGTAAGGGGTTCCTAAAGGTCATAAGGGTTTCTAAACAAGTTGTTTGTCATGATAAGGGAGGAAAGGGCTCATCAGGATTATGTACGCAGGGACGCAGAACCCAATGATCCCCAATTTATTGGAACTTAGGATAGATCAAACAACTACCAGTAAAACTGGATTTCATGTATTACATAGTATTATGGCCTTATGGCATTGTCATTCTTTTTTGGACATGGAAAGAACATCACAACTCAGGTCATTGCATGCCTCGTGCACACTACATTTTGGGAAAAAATCACGATGTAAGAGGGATCTAGTTGAATCGATGTTGTTTTCCATCTCAAATTCTAGTGTGGCATTAATGGCAGTAGTTCAACTTGGCGTTGAAAAGTCTACACTGTAATCCGATTTCTACATATGTTTAATCAATTCTCAGCCAGCCATACTTCTTTCATGGAGGGTAGCCTGTCTTATACATTCTCAGACTAGCTCCAAAACCATCCAGTAATGTACCTTGACTTTGAATTCACATATAATTAACCAGGAAACATCCACAATTTATCACAACTCAGGCCACCCGTGTTTGAAGGTCACGCTGAGGCCACATCATGCACATCGGTAGAAATCTACCAGCACCATGAATGGTCGCCACGTCACTTGCTGCGCCACTGATGGCCGCAGAAAGGGCTTCGGTCACCGCCACGTCACCAAGTGCCAGGAGGGCAAAACCCTGGCGTTTCAGGACAGATTCCCAAACGAAATGGTTGTAAAAATGGGAGAACCACCAGGAAATTCTATGTTTTGAAGTGGTTCAAAGTGTTTTTCATGTTGATTCATGCTTATATATGTCTGTTTATTCATGTTTATCCCCCATTTTAGTGGAGGTTACCAGATCCAGCCTGCATCCACTGGGCATGGTTGGCCAGTCCACCCGTGGCCGTCTTGTACCTCAGCCATCAGACTAAAACCATATTTTTCCGTATTTAACTTCCACGATATCTTATTTTTCCTATACTATAATTCCCAACTCAGGACATGTTAACCATGCTTGAGATAAATCCCATATATATATACACACATTTTCTATGTGAACCATCATTTATGGTGAGGTCGGCGAGATCATGGCCAGGTCAGTCAGTTTTTGGAAGCTTCCAGCCAAACTCCAAACCGTTAATGCCATCGTTCCCGTAAATATGTTTACATACGTATGTATGTATGTATGTATGTATCTATGTATGTATGTATGTATGCATGTATGTATATGTATATGTAAATGTATATGTATATGTATATAAATATGTATATATATATATATATGTATATATGTTAAAAAAAACATAAATTTATGTATATATGTATATATGTATATAAGTGTATGTGTGTATATATATGTATATATTTATGTATATGTATATAAGTGTATGTATATATATATATATATACATGTGTATATATATATGTATATATATATATGTATATATATGTATATATATATGTGTGTATATATGAATATATATATATATAAATATTATTTATACATGTAAATATGTGTGTATGTGAATATGTGTGATTGTAAAATTCATGTATGTATGTACCAGTATGTATATTTAAATATATATATATATGTTAATGATGATTTATGTATATACACCAATATTGCCTGGCTTTTACACCATTTGTTTGCGCAGTTCCCATGTTTGGGAAAGCAAACAGGCATATGGATTTGTCTCAAAAAGGTATCAGGGTTCATCCATTCTGGCGGTCCCATCTTTAGACACACCCAATATATATATACATTTTTTTTGTGTGTGATGAAATAAGTATCCCATGAAAATCTATAAATAATATTCCATTTGATCCAGCTTACATATCCCAACTATAAATAACCACATATAAATGCATACCCATAAATACTGTCAACATAAGCAATCACAATGCATGCATATACAGTATATACAGTATATATATGTATATTATAGCTACAATCATTACATCTAAATACATATTATCATCATAACATGTACATATATATATATATATAGAAATTTTTATTATTAATTACCATCATTGTGACAACTATCATTATATAATCACATGTCTGTATGTATATATAAATATACATGTGTATATATTTCATTTTTTATACGATATCCCATTATTCTCCACCAAGCTGCGTGACCTCATTGCCTCGCACCTGGCGCAATGCCATGGTCTTCAGCAGTTGCAGCGTGCCTTGCCATGGTTGCCACGGCGCAAGGCCACTGAGGCCGCAGCTGTAGCTGAAACTGTTCCTCGGTGCCCCAGTTGTTCAACCATGGTTAACCATGGTTAAGCAACAGAAATGTGGAATTTGACCATCAACTGGTTGGTGGTTTTAGTTTTAACCATCTTGAAAATATGAAAGTCAATGGGAAGGATTATCCCATATATTATGGAAAAATGTTTGAAACCACCAACCAGTCAAAAAAATGGATTGATATATGTGACTTTAAATGGAAGCTGGTTATTATGAGTTAATGATATTTAATGATACTTAATCCATAGCATTGGTATGGTTCATGGTAGGTCTATGATGATCTATGTGTTAGATTGTATATCGTTCATTAATATTCATGAAGGTCACCAACAAAATTGTCAAGGATCAACCACCCATTCCCAGGCAAACATGGGATTCCTTTCAAGGAAAACCTGGGAATCATGGATATCCTATCACCATCAATAAAAACAACTTAAAGAATCTGAGTAAAGTCAGATGCTGTCAGAAAATTATCACAGAGGGTGTTCGGTGTCCGTCCCATCGCCAAGACATGCCAAGGCTCAAGCGCAAGAGTCGGCCAGTGGCATCTTCGAGGAGGAAAAGCCTGCAGCGGCATGCTCGATCTATAGATAATTTCCCAAACAAAACCTGGGAGGTCCAAATGCCATGCACATCGATGCACTATGAAGTGCAGGATATATGGGTATATGGGGTGGGACCCAGAAGATTCAGCTTTGATGTTCCAAATCAGTCGGAGATTCACGGTCTCTGCTGTCATTTAAACCATTTAAGCTACGTGTTTCTGCCTTGTCACTCATAAGTCTAAGCCATTGTCCGTGTCTAGACCCTCAAAACAGCCATCCACGCTGAAAAAAATGTATGACCTCAAGCATGCGTTTAACTTTGACCACCGCTATTGTTTTGTGGATACTCTGAGAATAGAGGTTTTGGGATGGTTGGCGTGCATCTGATGTATCTCAACTCGTCAGTAGTACGGTACCAGCTAACATTTCCAGCGCCGAGCTTCCCCATGCTCCAGTGACTTGACGCCTCACAGGCACTGATGCCTGGGCCAAGCATTTTGTGACATTGCTCTGGTGATTAATCAGTTAGATGTAGAAAACAAATGACAACGGCTCATTTATAAATGCTTTATTGATGATTCATTGATGCTTTATGGATGATTTATAGATATTTATATAGATGATTTGTTAATTATTTATTGATAATTTAATTTATATATTATTTATTATTATTGATAATTTGCAATATCAGACTACATACCCAATATCAGACTGGATGTGCTCCTGGCTCTCTTGTGAATCTTCCCGAAGTTCCCTCTCGAATGTGGAGTGGATTTAGTAGCTTGTTGGCCTTCACAAAGCACATGTGCATTTTTAAAGGGGTGGCGGTCGATTTGGCTGGGTATATACCATTATAGTAGCAAATGGCTGGGTAGCCATGCTAATAAATCAACCAGGAGTCAGGGGTTGACATTATTACTCATCTTTCCGCCACACATGAGACAGTGGATAACCACACATGACTGGGTCGCAATACAGCTGCATCTCGCCCTGCAACATTCCGCAACACTCTCTGATCATATCTGTCGGCAATTCGGGGTTGGCTTGGTACTCTAGTTCTCAAGACTGGTTACCTGGTTACCTAGCCGTTTCAATTCTGTCGATTTCTTCCCAATCGGGAACAGGGGATGGAACATTCCAGAATCACTGCAAACACCACCAAATAAACCGGACCATGGTCAGTTCTTTGTTGCCAATTATTTTTGCCTACTTTCTTGGCGGGGTGGTTCTACCGGGACATGTGGTACACGTTTCGCACCATGTTTCTACCACAACACCGGACAGCACCAACCCCAAAAAGCCGAGGAACAAGAAGTGCAGCTTATTACCTGATAACAAGAAGATGCTGCGTTTCTGGAAGTTTTACATCACCAAATCAGTTACACACAAACTGAGGCACCGTTCCCTCTTGGGGTACTTTCATGACTTCCATCTTATCGGATCTTGTCATCGACCAGCTCCGTGAAATATTAAATGAACATGGATGGGCATCGGTATGAGGAATCTTGACCTCAAACTGAAGCATGGCTGGACAAAGCGCTCACAAAATAATCGATGTTGGCGACTGTTCAGAGCGGACCTACTGGTTGTCAATCCCAACACCACATTTAATTGATAGCCAAGGCAAACATGTTGGTTTGCGATCTTGCCATAAGGCAATAAATGGATGTAAATGGGACATTGTGGGCTTAAAAACCGTTGTGAGTATCACAGCCACTTACAAAAGTGCCACAATCAAACGCATAGCACAAACACCCAAGATGAGTTTACGTGAATTCAGTGTCCATGCTCAAACGTTGCCCACTGTAAGAAACTATCGAATAGAAGCCAGGTCAAACCCAGCCTCATTTATCCTCAAAAAAAACAATTGCACCATGTGGTCTGTTTGGACATGGCTCAAAATTTCACCCTAAACCCTAAACATTTTCCCCCTAGGCATCTTAATTGGAAGTCTCTGCAACATGGCCGGCGTTCTGGGCCCTTCAAAGTATTCCATGTTTAGCGACGTGGTTTATCTCCCCACATGGGATCAACATCCCAGTTGTTGAATTGAAAAGAAACTACCTAGACGCTCCAAGTACCAAGACAAAAACATGTATATATATATATATATATATATATGTATATATATATATATATGTATATATATATATATATAATATGTATATATATATATATGTATATATATGTATATATATATATTAAATTAATTGTAAATATACATGTTCCCATTGTGACTTGGACTTTTACCTGTTTCATGGCTACTTGGAGGGTCTATGGTCCGAACCAGCTGTCAGCCATGGTAAGCCAAGCAACGTCCATCGAGAATCCTGCTTTCTCAGGACCGCAGTACGAAGTCCTGATGGATCCCGTGTTGGATCCGCTGGTTTCGTCTGGAAATCAAATTAATCAAATGCCCCCCGATAATTGATCATCATTTTCTCTTCAAAAATGGATGGCAAGTTGGGTGTATACTTCATGTTCAAATACATCCACTTGTTTGGGCATGTGTATGGCCCGAAAAAATGAGGGAATTGCTTGGGGTGCTTTGCTTCCTAGGACCGGGCAAGTTGACTTTGTAGAAATTAGTACTTGACACTGTTTTACTTCTGGGAAATGGATATACCCCTGGAGTATGTTAGCACTTTAACAAAGTAAAACACAGTCTTCTTATGAGGGTTTGTTCCCCACCTGCAAGGTGAGGGTCTTTAGATTTTAACACAGGTGCACCTCCTTCCTTCTCCTCCTCATCTTTGTTGTGTTCATCCCCTCTGCCAGCTCCGGATGCTGTTGAGTGCGTGTGGACCCGAACTCCATATAACCAGGCCAGGAGGCTGTGGAATGCGCCTGGACCCAAACACATGTCAGATAGACTGCCAGAAAGACTGCCAGATAGGATGCCAGAACATGTATGTGCCAGACAGAATGCCAGAAAGAATTTTAGAATAGATGCCAGATAGAATGTCAGAACATATGTCAAATAGAATGTCAGAATAGATGCCAAATAGAATGTCAAATCGAATTTCGGAATATGTGTCAGATAGAAAGCCAGATAGAATGTCAGAATAATGTATCAGGGCGGGGATAACTAGAAACTAGAAGTGAAGTATTTTGTTTGTCAAAATGCTGTTTTTTGTGACCCACAACTTACAAACAACTTCCCGGACAAATCTGTCTGCACCCGGCCAAGTCAAGGTAGCAGCACCAATGAGGACCCTCCGTTAATTTCACAGTTTGCTGTCAAAAATCCCTAGTTTACTCGGAAATCCTCGACATGGATCAAATATATAAAGTCAAATGATGGACGATGATTTCCATAGAGTTCCGGTTCGCAGACAGTAACACATTAACCAAAGTGTGTATCTGCTCAGTGCCAGAAATATAGAACGGAAGTTGAGGAGTACGAAGGTACGGTCACCCACCGCGCCCCGCTGTTCCATAATTCTGTTTTCCTCGGATGGTATGAAAAAAACGTACCTTAACTTACTCCTATTTTTTTGTCATTCTATAATTCTGGTTTGTTCTATAATTGTGTTTTCCCCCATTTTCCCACATTTACCAGTTTCGTTCTATAATTATTTTTTCCGTTCTAGAATTAATTTTGCGGAAACCGTTCTATAATTATTTTTTCCGTTCTATAATTAATTTTGTGGAAACCGGTTTCCGTGTCACGTTTTTCCCGGGGTCCCAGAAAGATACATAAAATGATGCAAGTATATGTCAGTAACCTGAAAGAGTCATACAATCTGCCTGTTGCTGGCCGTTTCAATGGGAATCCGAGGATATATGGCAATAACAATTCCCTCTAAGCCTTAGTAGACCTTACATATGGGTTTTATGTGATAGGTACCTCTAATTTAAGCCCCTGAAATGGCCATTGAGGGTTTAAAAACACAACACGGAAAAATTAATTATAGAACGGAAAAATAATTATGGAACGGAAAAAGTAATTTTAGAACGGAAAAAAATATAGAACAGGACCCGAATCCGCGCGGAATCGGGATCCGGAGGAGTATACGAAGGTACGTTATTTTACCGTACTTTTGTACTCCTGATTCCGTTCTATAATTCTGGCACCGACTGTATATATATATATACACAATACCCCATTGATAATGGTTAAATCACAATTTTGGTGCCTGGGTCAAGCCTGGTACTGTATCCATTTGCATCTCGATATCAAATCCCATCCTTGCAGCCCAGAATCCACAAGGCCAACTGCCATTGCCCCGCCGCACCGAAAGCACACCTGGCAGATTTGAAGGTGTCCCGGTTGCGCACTGGGAAAGGTATTTAGACCATGATAAAAATGCACTTTGGATATGTCGTTTAATGGTTTCTTGGATCATCTTTGGCACTGTTGGAAAATCTAAATTTGGCAAATGGCATAATCTGTGAAGATTTTGTTTGTTTTTATGTTTTTTTCAGTAAAACCGTTCTATTATCACCATTCAACTCCAAGATCTCCTAAGCATAGGTGAACAACAATGGATATACCGTTAAAATGAAAGTTAGAATGCCTCCGCGAATTCCAAATATTCCTCCCCCTCAGTTAGAATGCGGCACGCGCACGGCAAAAAATCATTCAGTTAGAATGCCTCCGCACCCGGGTTT
>Ga0126342_10016498_pt1 | contig 12870 bp, 9 predicted proteins | sample Cyp1metagenome_FD_92528 | JGI IMG/M metagenome (GOLD analysis project Ga0126342, IMG submission 92528) | Coral microbial communities from Lord Howe Island, Old Settlement Bay, Australia - Cyphastrea 1 metagenome | ecosystem: Host-associated > Invertebrates > Cnidaria > Coral ... | reverse complement strand
GTATATATATATACATAATATATATATATATACATAATATATATATATACATAATATATATATATATATACATAATATATATATATATATATATATACATAATATATATATATATATACATAATATATATATGTACATAATATATATATATATACATATATAGCTAGGACCATAGGATGTGACAACTTAGAACAGTCAGTTCTTCCAGAATTGGATGGATCATGGGATGGTTCCCCTTCGATCAGGATGGGGTACTCCGAGCCCGGGTACCAAGATGCAACAGGGATGTGGGAACATTCAGCTAAAACATATAAGCTACAACTATCTATAACTAGTAAACCAGAAAAAAAACAAAGCAACTTTAGGTAACGGTAATATATAATACAATATATATATATATATATATATGGGCAATGATATTTGCGTTGGAAAGACTACACTGGATGTATCATTTCAGTGTGGTACCCTTGCGGATCATCTCTGGACAGCTCCAGCTGAGCCAGCTGAGCTAAGTCTTCTGGGATAACTCCTATTGGGATCTATTGGGGACTTACGAGATTAGGCCTGGATACGATCCACTTTTCTACAAACTGGGGTTTGAAACTTCCATGAAAGCGGATCAACATTCAATGAAATATGTTTTAAGAGAGATGATTCAAATTAGGAGAAATATGGAGAAATCAAGATCGTCAAAAGCATGGTACAGCAGTTTACTTGTTTACCCAAAGCCCAACAACAGATGATGTGGTCTCTGGGTCTCTGGGTGGTCCAATTCGTCCAAGAAACCATAGCGGTAGCAGCTGAAGCCATCCAGAGGGATAGACGCCATGATACCATCCTGGTGCATTTTCGACCGAACCTCCATGTTTCACCAGAAGAGAATCGTCAAGCATCAACCACCAAAAGGGAAACTAAGATATTACCAGTTTTATAAATATCTTAGTATCTGAAAAATACTGGTAAATACCAGTTTAGATACTGAAAATATCAAACAAATGCAGTATCAAATTGTATCTACCATGTTTTTTTTGTTTTCCTACTTCGCAAAAGGTGCCAGGGAACTGCTCTGGTCCAAACTTCGCATCGGCTATCACTATACCTGCCGCGCGTCCAGCAGAAAGATACCCAAGTGAACACCAAACAGGCTTTTACCCATGGATGTTCATTCCCCCAATACATTGTATTGTGGCTGTTGAGTAACTTGACTACTGATCCCATTCCCATCCCTAGCAGAACACTGCTGTTGCCAAGGTCCCTCGGTTTTTGGATCCCCAAATGTCAAGGTCCATCGCAACTCATCCCCTGCTAAAAAAAACATCTTCTCCCTATCGAGAAGCTGAATTTCCTGAAAGAACAGAACACATGGGTGTGTCTGAAAATGGACTATATCCCTAAAAATGGCATTTGAGTAGGGAAGATGATGACACACCACTGGCTTTTTTTTGTTTTTTTTTCCCCCTACAGTAAACATTCAGTCAAAACCCACATTTTTGTTTTTTCAAGGGGTTCAACATGAAAACTACCCCAGTAGCCATTTCCAAGTCTAGCTTTATTGCTAGAACCATCTAGAACCTTAGCCGAAACACTCGATGCCGCGACAGCTGGCTTCGCTCATGCATGCAGTCTTGCATTCCTGAGAGAGGTTCGGTTCGGAAAAGAAGACCTTTCATAGTTGATTCAAATGCCTTTCCCCAAACAAAAGCAATTGAACCAGCAACACTATACATTTACACTATGTGATTGTGATAGTATAATGTTGAAAGCTTATCAGTGCAATGGTCGTCCATAGTCAATTTGTCTTTATCTTTTCCCTCTCCGATGAAGTGCTTTGTCTTTCCGGGAAAAGCAACAGGAGCACCCCCAAATTTGATGGTTGATCAATCACCATAATTCCCCGGTAAATGGTGACAAATTGCTGGTATACCTGTATATAAAGTATATTGGTCCACCTGAGACGGTCAAGACAGCGTATTCATAGGCTGGCATGTGTATGTATGTATATATATATTATATATATATATTATATATATTATATATATATATTATATATTATATATTATATATATTATATATATATATATATATTATAGAGATATATATATATATAATTTATGGCACCATGGAAGTACAGCACCCATGCAAGGTTGACCCACATAAGAGACAGTGGTCCTGAAGGATCCAAAACCCTCCTGGAGTATGCTAAAGTTTGTATTATGACACGCACACAAACAATTGTTGAGAGGGGTAGCCTAGCAAAAATCTAAGAACTAACCAAGAAATGAATAACATTTGAAGGGAAGCAACAGTGGAAGACAATTTTCTTTGGGGATGGGTGTCCTCTCGTCTGCTTCTCTACTTGACAAACTATCGGGATCCAAAACTTCACAAAGAATAGACGTCCAACAGAATCCAATCTGTGACTACTGACTGCACTTTGCAAAATGAAACACACAAACACACACACAAACGATGTTTCAAAGAGGCAGCCCAGCAAGCATTGAAGAACTGAATATACTTGAAGGGAGTACACAAATGTGGTCCAATCATGTCCCATACTTTTGAACAATAGCTGGTATAGCTGGATGTTCATCCCAAAAAAAATGGCACTATAAAAATGTATCATGTGTATATAGGTTTTGCTCATAACCGTTTTGGGTGATATAAATACTCTTCATAGCAATCTTCATTATATAGCCATATGTGGTTACACCATATTTTTGCCATTGGGGGAGATAACATGAGTAAGAATAAGTTTGACCCCAAAGTTGATGGTTTATCATCATCTTGTCTTCCATGAGAATTGTCATAACTTGGGCATACACAAACCATTTTCAATCACACCTAAAAATGCAGTAGTTGATCAATTGTTGATTACATATCCAACGATAATCCATTGTCCCTATATGTGTATGTGTATATATATATATATATACATATTGTATGTATATATATATATATATGTGAATATTCCATGAAATCCCATTCTCAATGCTGAAAAACACTCCATATTAACTTCATGCCAATCCCATCCCATCGATCCTCAAGGTTGGAAACTGTCTTCACCACCTCGGGAGCGAGGCGAAGTTACCAAGCACCACCACAAGTGGTGGTGCTTTTAATGGATATGCTATTAACAGGACCAAAAATCACACATATATGGCATCTAAACTTCAAGAAACATAGGTTTTGGGGTGGGGTTAGATATATACCTATATAATCCTATTATAAGCATCATTCTATGGTGATTCTGCTGATCTGTTCTCTTCAGGGAAACTTCCTGTGAGTCTGGGGAAACTCACCGACATCGGAAAAATAGACTCAGAATCAGTCAGACATTACAAGTGAAACTTGTCAAGACCAGAAACATAAATTCTTACTACCTGTGGTTGCTAAATGGGTCACATCTCTCTTTCATCCAACCACAAGGAAACGGCATTTATGCAAGCACCACGAGTGCATGTCCATCCCGGTAGTCACAGTTTCAAGCGGTAACTATAGGGATTTCTCAGGCTTAAACGGTTTCAACCAACAATGAAGACGCTGACATGATGTAATGACAGGGTTCTGGGGAACTGCTTAGTATTGCTTAATAGTATCCATGCGTACTTTCCGAACTTGATAAATGGAATAACCCCTGGCGGAGGACTTACAAGCCAGCATAGCCATGTGCAAACACTTGTTGACCCGGACGCACATCATAGCAAACGCGAAACAATCACATTTGAGTCTGAGTCTATGGGTATAGCATATGTATAGGATTGGGAGTCTGTCAAATTTTGAAGTGACAATATCCACACATCACACATAGTGTGATCATATCTTTTGTTTTATCACTTGTATCACTTGTAATTAGCTTATTCATTGGCACCCTATTTTCACACGTACATTTACCAGCCATAATATTCATCTTTCAGGTACCCGTGGCAATCAGCAAACATGGTCATTCTCATTCAACTCATTCAACTGAAATCAGCTGAAGGAGGTGGGGTTGTCAAACTTGCCACATCTTACTGTCGTAGTGGATAGTGATGGTATTAGCTCTGCTCGCAACGGGGCCGACTTATTTTTTCATCCCAAGTCTAATCCGTCTAATCCGCAACCCTCTGTGCTTGGTGGTCATTTCACTCAGTTTTCGAGTGCATGTCATTCTCATTTCTGTTGGTGATCACATGTCTTTTCGTCAAAATCCAAACCATACCATTTCGAAACTATTTCTCCTGTGCTTAAACATGCTTTAGCCTCTTATTAAATCACCGGCTCTAGACGGTCATAGCCATCCGCATGTATGGAATATTAACCTATATATACATATATATGTGTTCATATTCTTATTAGAATGTTAGTAAATATATGTAAATATTCCAAGCATCGAACATGTGAAAGAAAAACACCATCATTCTACCGCTTTGTCCGAAACCAAGCAACGTAATTGCTGGGCGAGTTGTCTGTCCGTGATGCCCCACGACAAGCACGTCCCATGCCACCGTCCATGGGCACGAAATCGTCGGACCTCAGCAACCAGTGTCGTTTTTGGGAATGATACCATTAACCACTTATTAAGTTATGGGTCAAAACCCTGGTACCCTAGGTATCACAAAATAGCTATAATTTTGTACTCATCATATAAGGTAGTATATATATATATATATTAAGTTTTTTATGGTTGCTGGTTGCTGGATCAAAAATGGATGGTTATTCCCCCCAAATAGGTAATAATAGGTTTAAGTTTTGACCCATCCCCAACTATGGTCAATGAAATAATATAATTGAGGTTATGGCATGCTACGACTGATTATGGCTGATTATGGTGAATTACACTCCCAATTCTTGTCATTTTACGGTGGAAAAACATGGAAAATCAAGATCAAACAGTATCGAACATAGGATTTCCATGGAAATTTGGATGGAACAAAAGGCGGCATTTTTATCACGATTTTCAGACAAACAACTTAAAGATGTTAGAACCTGCGGCCCCCTGGCGGACCCATCAAGTTGCTGTGATAGGGCACGTTGGACATTGCCATGCCTTGGGGCAGCAATTCCCATGTGACAGTCTGGTCGGTTCCCCAGTTCTCGGGACGGTCATAATGCCATGTTGGTCATTAGAAAAAAACCTGAGGAACGTCACTTGTAATGTTGGATTGGCATATGGATGTATAATATATATATATACATATATATATATTGGCCGCCATATCCATCACATTTATCACACTTGTTCATGATGTCTTATTAAACATCCATTGGCACAAGTTGGCACATGGCAACACCTTGGAACTTCGCCAGTCAAAGGACCTAAGGTCGCCCATATCCCGGCACAACCGCCAAGCTCGTTTGATTGGGCAGAAAAAAATGTGTTCTTAAACGGCCCGCTGAAACCTCATTCAACGATGTTTACGGGATGTCACATGTGTTCATATCATATATATATATATATATTATAAAACTATACTATACTATATATATAAGCAGCTATATCATATATATATAATTATATTATATATATATGTCATTACACACATATATATATATATATATAAATATGTCACATTATATATTTATATATGTCACATTATATATATATATCAGATAATATCCAAAGTACCGTTAGAATTTCCCGGAGACGAGGACGGGATAACCACGGCTTATCTTGAAGAGGGAATTGGACACATACAAAGACCATGCTGAAACGATTGTATGATTTCGGGATAAACATAGGTAAACCATCCATTGAGAAGATCTGCATCATTTCATCGGCTCATTTCTCAAACTATGGACTTGTCTGGAATTGGATAGTGACTTTCAAACGGTATCAACTCATTGTTTTTTTCCGGATGTATTTAAACACAGAGCCACACCTTTTGGATTGTACTTACTGCGAAACCTTTGTCTTTGTCTTGTTTTTCGGGCAGCTGCATTTATAGTGGCACAACCTCCCTCTTTAAACCCGACAAAAACAAGAGCCCAACTCTCTCTCGCCAAGTAGCAGCTGCAGGTATGCCATGCCTGCTGTGCAGCTGCTTCCCTGGCAAGTTACATTTGTTCCATATGCCAGGTGAAGAATCGTCAGCAGCAGGGAAATCATGGCTGCACCGCGCTGATGCTGAAGGCTGATTGGTCTGCGGGAACGAGCAAGTGGATCAAAATGGATCAGGGCGGACGTCGCGGCTCGAAGTTGTACCCTGAACAATCTGGAGCTTTCGGGAAATCTGGGAATTTTGTTCCTGAAGGTGTTCCCACTCTGAAAACATCATTTGGGGTGAAACATCGGCCATCGGGTCCTAGAATCATGGGCGTTTGCAGAAATCCTATGAAATCCTAGATGAAGATGTGCCAGTATCAAGGAGGACCTGGGGTCCAAACATTGAGAACACATGATGTGTTTTGGGCTTTTACTGTGTTTTACCAAAAGAGGTCAATCATCAAGACACATCAAGACCAACCAAATGCAGAAGCTTCCATAAACTTAAAGGTCATGTTATGCCATTCAGCAAAATTAAAAAACCTTTGGCAAATCCTGCCCCTGGCAGGGCCACCAGCCCATCTCTCCAGTTCTCTGCACCATCTTGTTAATGAAATTCAACCTCAATGCAACGACCACCCCACCCCAAATGATTTTATCACTGCAGGCGTCCCCTAACAAGATCGAATAGCACACAAATAATCCCTACACAATACATACAACATATTGATTTCTATATATTTCTATGATGAAATGGCCATCGATTAATACTCATATCAATCCTATAAATTCTACTATAAAAAATCATTTTATAGGTGAACATCCATTTACCAGCTATGAGGTTCACCTGGGGAGGGGCCTGGCCCCTCAAGACTGGAAAACAAACTGCTCATGGATATACAATAGGGATATATGTAATGGGTATACAATGATATAATTAATGACCTTTCACAACTACTATCTGGAGAAATCAGAATGATCCACTGACCAACCCCCAATAAGTGGGTTAATCAAATCCAACTCTTCACATGGTACATATCATCCGGTCATCTGGAAAAGTTCGAATGATCCACCGACCTGAAATAAAGCCACTTGGGGATAGTTCCATATGATTCCCCCGAAACCACCATCTAAGGCAGGTCAAATGGGGTCGTTTGAAAAAAAAAACTGACTGAAATCATTTGATCATATTTGATCCATAACTAATGCATGTGAATTTGTTTGCTTGTCTCATTTAAGTATATCACATATTCAGCCTGGCAGACTCATCAGCGATCATGCCATGACTGTCTACTAGTCCTAGTTGGAAGCCGGTAGCCTGGAGAAAAACAAGGCCAATTGATGCCGATATTTGTATAATATATATATATATATATGTAAGATCCATCTATATATATATATAATCATATACTGTAAATCATCATAATCAATGTAACATATACGAGACAAATGAGCAATCCTGTGAATAAACTTTGATTGTGATTATAATATATTATAATTATTGTATTCAAAGCTGGTTAGAAATCTGCAAAATCCCCGTTTCTGGTGGGACAATGGGCTTTGACCGAGCTCCACACCCACTTATATATCATGTTGGGTTTTAAAACCCATGGCCCACTTGGATTTGTGCAAGGACCCCCCCAAAAAAGTCCCCAAAGTAATTAGTGGATTTTCCATTTGCAAAATAACAAAGCATCTTCAGAAAGTCCAAGATACTCAAGCATAGAAATTGGACATCCAGTATTTAGCCATGTTGTTCGAATATGTTCCCAGCGAACTAAACCTCCAGTTTGGAGATGTTCCAGCCACGTTTTCTTTCCGGCTGGAAATATCCATGAATTATACTTACCCACATTGTCCTTTTCCCATTGGCTGGCAATCAACTGAGGAAATGCATTACAGTCGATGAGTCTTTGCAGCATACTCTCAATCAGGATGACTCGGTAGCCGGATCCTAACAAAATGAGCCTGGAGTATCCTGGAATATTATGGACAATTCACTTGCGAACGCGGTGATGCTAGGGAGATTCAAGCCACAAACATGGGAAGGTCACTAAAACTCACCAACAGCAAACTAGTTGCAAACGGAACTGATTCCCGCTCTGGGAATTCATTTTGATTGCAGAAAAAAATGCATCTATGATCCCAGTTGCCAGCCTGTCCTGAGATGAAAGACATCTACGGGTCTTAATTCAAAAATCAATGCTGGATGCCAAAGCACCTCATCTACATGATCTAGATCTTTATTCTCATGTTTGTTTTTTTCAATGTTGTTTCAGTTATTTAATTATTTCTCATCTGGAAGTCGCTTGGCACCCGGGCGAAAGGGAGGCAGCCTACAAGCGCGCTGCGTGACCAGCTGACATGCTCCCCTAACCCAAACGGATCCTGACCGCACATCAAACAGAAACGCTTCAAGACCAATAACGATATGTGCCATTGGAGTCTAAACATCCATTGATCCACTCAGTATAATCCCATCTAATTCAAGTAATTATTTCTGTATATATATATACATATGTATATATAATTTATACGATCCCAATAATTCAAAGTATATGTAACTTATGGGTGCACCCCAAGATTGTTTACATGGTAAAAGCTTACAGTTGATTGTCTCATCAGTTTGTTTGATATATCTATTAGTATAGTATACTGTAATATATAAGATCCCGGTTGATTGGCTATGTGGTAGAATGGTGAAAGTGAGTGGCAAATGCAAAAACCATCCCTGACCTGAAGTTAGCAACCGGCCAAGTTGTTGCTTTGATAATCCGGGCGACATGAACCAATGTTTTGCACTTCTGGTTTCAGTTGGCGGATAATCCCCTAGTGATTCTAAACGTTTCCAGAGCCAAAACAGTAAACTATTGGCTGAAGTAGAATAGCTAGATGAACTAAAGAAAACAAATTACAGTATAAATATACGAACCCATATTCTTGGATACGTAGTTTGCTCAGTAATTAAACAGATTGCGACAATGGACCATCCCGGCCTTCTTCCGTATGGAATCCAGCAGGACTTCCCTAGGGGCCTGTATTGACATGAACATCTCCTGCACAGCGTGGAAAAGCAACCAGAGAAATGGGAGGTCAGTTTACAACATGCCAACCAGTTCAGTTTGAATAATAGTCCCAGAAACAAAGATATGTGTATAATCAAGTACAATGTATATAGATATCAATCCAAGGTCAGTGGCGCAGTGGCGTGGTCAAAGGCGATATGGGATGTGTGAAAATTGCCACGGATCCTTCCCCGGCTCAGTCTTGAAACGTCCCTGCAGGCGGAACTGCACATTTCGCAGCTTCCCTCTGAACAGCTCCTGGCGAACCAGGATGAAGTGAATGTGATACCCGCCTGTCTATGCTCTACCGTTTGACCACTCCAAGTGCCCTTAAAAATCAGTATGTCTACCCCGTAATTCATGTTACATTTACTCATCTTGATGGGTATACTTGGAGGGTCAAACGATAGTTATGTAACAGAATGAATGGTACCAGCACCATGGATATGCAGCGAATGATCTCGGCAAATCTGACAGACTGGGAGCCTGCCTTTGCCAGGTTGGATGGTAGACAACCAGAGGGTAACCAAATATATAACCAGTGACCAGTTGCAGGAATTCATAGGAATTCTATGGAAATCCATGCAATTCCTACACGCAGCTCGAAAGGAACATCCATGGAAGCCCCCATAGGCCAATGACATGTTTTAGCCCCTATATCAACATCATCCCATTATATAGATTGTAATGATTCTATATAATAGATAGTGTAACATAACACCACATATCATACCATATAATATAATATAATATAATATGATATAATATGACATAATATAATATAATATAATATGATATAATATGACATAATATAACATAATATAATATAATAAAATATAATATAATATAACATAATCTAATAATATAATATAACATAACATAACATAATATAATATAATATTATATAATATAATATTATATAATATAATTATTTAATGTATATATATATAATTATATATATAGACACGTAACATCTGAGGATGTTATGACATGTTGTGACGCATTACGAATGAACTGACCATCCATCCTTTAAACATGCATGAAACGTGGCTTCAAAACCATACTATACTACACCCGTTAAAGAATGGCTCCTTGTAAGTCCATTCTTCCGGTTCAGGGTCGGGTCTTTGGAGCAACAGCAGCCTGGGAATCGGGTGGTTTCGTCAACAAAACCAGTGGGAGATTGTTGGGAAAACCCCGGCATCTCATGGTGCCTCAGGATTGTTGGGAGATTTTAAGCTCGACACAACCATCTGGGGCAAGAGGTATCTATCAGAAGTGATGGGAGAAATAAAAATGAGGGTATCATTTGAGCAACAAACCAGGTTGGCCTCTGAGAACGATGATGGCAACATAGTGGCTTCCTTGATTTTTTAAAGCATGTTGAAGCTACGCAAGCAACAACCATAGCCGATCCAGTTGCTAGTCGACCATGGGGTAGCCCTTGGCAGCGGCTCAGCACCTCCACCGTCTCCACCGTGCCGCTGGTTAGTGTATACCCATGTATATCCCTAACATTCTTTTGTTTCAACCCCGAACCCTAATATATATACATATATATATATACATATATATATATACATATATATATACAGTATATACATATAATATATATATATATATATAAGTTAATAAATTGATCAGAAATGGGTGGCTTACCTACAATCCCCAGTTGGAGTGAATTCGGATGGGAAAACCGTGGCATCAACAACCCCGACCATCGTCACCTGCCAACGAAGTCTTCGGTTTCAACAGGGATAGGGCCGGTCAATGGATTGACCTGGCATCCCAGCCACCCTGGGGGTATGCCGGCCTTACCTTGGGGTAGGTGGCTCTAGATTTGGGGCCATTCTGCCATTCTACACCTTAGGGAAATCAAGTCTCTATTCGCTTTATCAGGACCATATTGGGGCAGTTGAGATGGAATTGAGATTGACCCTCTGGGCCGAAGAATTGATCTATCCACCTGCCGGCTGCGAGGTGTTCTGGTGTTATCAAACATGGAACATCCAAAGATGTTTTTTTGTTGGGACTCCCGCTATTTTATGGGTTTTGCTACAATACGAAGTGCACTATTTGCTGCTGCTTCAATCCCCCATACTTCGGTGGTGAACTGCTGAATGTGTCGACATTTCTGTGTTTGGTTCAGGACCCCACTTGGGATGCTTTAACCCTATTGATCCAAGTTTGATGGTTTCAAAACCTCATTTATCACTCATTTCACCCGTGTTTGTCAACATGCACTCATAATCAGTTCATCCAGTTCATAAAATGTGGTAGAGTTTTCCGTAAAAAAATGCCGTATATTTCAACCATTGGTGACCTAAGCTCCGCCGCGCACAAAACATCCTTTTCAACACCGCGGTGACCAGGAGCTCCCTGAAGAGCCGGAGGTCGAGGAACTCGACGGACTTCTGGACACTTTCCTCACCATGGTGGCAACTTGAACCCCCACGCGCTAAATTGGTATTCGATAGATAGCATTAGTGCATGTATGTATGTATGACTATGCATGTAATGTAATGGAAAGGAAAGGAAAGGAATGCAATGTAATGTAATGAAAGGTATGGTATGGTATGGTATGTATGTATGTATGTATGTACGTGTTGATTTATCTATGCATTTTGAATTATTGCCATTGCCCGGTTTCAATATGTTTTAATGATTTTATATAATATTTTATATATATGTGAACTTGAATGATTGGTACTCTTACCATACATCGAACTTGGATCACCAGGCTTTTCCATTCAGAATCACATGAATTGACCAGGCAATGGGTATCACTTCTTGGTTCCCACCGTAGCAAAGGAACACGGGTGATCTATGGGAAAACCATGGAAAACCCATGTATTCGAGGCCACTAGATACATGGGACAATGCTGGAGAAATGTATCATGAGACACAATCCATCATCCTATGCTGGACATCATGGAATGTCATGACATACACTGTAAGTGAAATGATGTATATTCAACATGGGTCCCCATGGGTGCCATGGGCACGATATGGGGCACAATCATCCAAAGGCAATGGATATATCAAGTTCTCACAGTAAAATACAAGTTGGCACAACTCTGAGATGACGAGTGAAACAACTAGAAATAAACATGGCTCTCCAGCGGTGATGGATATCTCAAATCCTATGGTGATATGACCATACAGTAGCTGTGTATACTGTATACAACATAACCGTGTCAAAAAAATAACCCAAGTTTTGACAGAATTGTGCATATAAGTGTTGTTTTTGGGGACTTGGGGCCACAACGCAAGAGTGCCTTTTCGAAGGGATAGCTAGACCTTCTTCATTTGAGTGTTGCTGTTTGAGGGGCAACGTGCCCAGGTATCGACAACACCATCCCGCAGGGGGACAAGCATGGCAATGGAAAATCCCTGTGTTCAATAACTGGTTGGTGGTTGACCTACCCCTCTGAAAAATTATGGAGTGAAAGTCAGTTGGGATGATGACATTCCCAATATATCCCCAACCATATATATATATAGCCCATATTTCATCCCATAACATGTTCCAAACCACCAACCAGATGAATAGTTCGAATCAGAAGTAGCACCTTTGATCATCCACTGCCCAGCTATCCATGATCCCACCGTCGCGATCGGTCCTTTTCTCTGCGAAACGATAAGGGTCGACCCCGAGCGCTGCAACTTGATCGTTTGAAACAGATTTCCTCCGATGTAGGTTTGGTATAGCGTCCACATGAAAAAAACAAGATGAAGCCCACGAACCCGAATGCTCACACGTATGTTAATGGTACAGATGTCAATACACATGGTTATGCAGTCACGCACAATACCTTTCTGCAATAGTTTATTTGAACAGTC
>Ga0126342_10016497_pt1 | contig 12870 bp, 15 predicted proteins | sample Cyp1metagenome_FD_92528 | JGI IMG/M metagenome (GOLD analysis project Ga0126342, IMG submission 92528) | Coral microbial communities from Lord Howe Island, Old Settlement Bay, Australia - Cyphastrea 1 metagenome | ecosystem: Host-associated > Invertebrates > Cnidaria > Coral ... | reverse complement strand
TTTCCCTCACTAACTCTTTCCCTGACGAACTCTTTCTTTGCTAACTCTTTCTTTGACTAACTCTTTCCCTGACATTCTAAAAGTCCGTAACACGGAAGTTTCTCCCCCTAAACTTCCTTTGATGACGGATATGTCTTTTTATAATTATACGTATATATATATAATATATATATATATGTAATATAGATATATGATCAAAGGACATTTATTTAGAGTTACGGACAGTTGTCATGGTTAGCATTCCCACCATCATGTTGGTTCAGTGGTTCGTTGATTCATCGACTCATTACTTAACTCATTCATTGATTCATTGGTTCGTTGATTGTTTGCGCCAGTTGTGCATGAATCGTTTCATGCCATTTCATTGGCATCTCAATCACCATTTGCTCATTCGTAGATGCACCTCACAACTTAAACACTTCGTTGCTTCTGCATCTCAAAAATCTTCCTACAGGCCATCTTCTTCCTAGCGGTTTCATTTTTCCGAAACTTCCGCCCCGGCATGGGCCGGGCACTGCTGGTAAAGATACAGGCTGAGGTGCGCAGAGATTGGCAGGGAGAGGTGCACATATTCACGCGCATGACTGTACAGCGTGTGCAATACGTATGCCTCTATGTACGGGGACTGCTTGGCAAGAGTGCATTCTGCATCACGCTTATAATGAACTCAGCGGACACAGCACCCTTCATTGCAAGATAATTTTGTTCACCGCAATCCGGTAGCATCTTGTCGACATTGGCTGTTGCTTCTTGTGCACATTTTGTTTAGGCCTGGTGGAGGTTGATGGCAAAGAGAGGCATGATACGTGTGTTTTAATCCTGACATCCGAATTTATTGCGCGCTGAAACAGGACGTGAGGTCACCACTCGTTGGTGTGGGGTCACCACTCGACAGCGGGTATCCAACCAAGATGGATGAATCTGATCTATTTAAATACTTGAAAGTTTAGGGACAAATCTCACCCTTTCATTCATGTATAGGCATCCTTCCCTTCCCGGTTCCAACCATTGCCAAATGTTCATTCTTTGAACTTATATGCAGTGGATATTTTCCTTCTTTTTGTTGCACCGGACCGAGCGCACGAAAACAAACTATACAGTGCCCAATTCTCCACAAAGGACAAAAACACATCTTTGAATTTTTGAACAAACTTATTGCCAACCAGAAACAACATGGTTGGTGCTGGCGGAGAATGCTCACAGGACACGGCAGCAATGCAAAGAGCAGCTGCAAGTTTGAACGAAACAGATGTTGGAACCTGGGCAGCATTTTTTTTTCGTTTGTTTTTTCGTTGTTCGAGTGTTCCGAGCTTATTGCAGCCCTGCGGATTTGGAATACGTCCATCCAGTAGCAGTAGCAGCTGATTTGTTTGAACAATGTCCACAAACCCACTGAGCTAGTTGTTTGCGCGCTGGCTGATTTGCGTTATTTTGCGTTATTTTGCGTTCTTTCCATCCAGACGCACGAAATGTTTGAAGCTCTTGGTAGCTAAGGAGATGGTCACACACTCAGTCATTCGGGAGGTCCAGGAGTCAAGGAAGCACTGTCCAGGTGTTAGTCTCTTTGTGTTACACAACGTTCTCAAACTTGAAGGTGGGAACAAAATGGTTTCAACTCAATGAGTCAATGGCTCCCAGGCGACATGATTCAGGAATGCCACATATACTGTGAGTACGTTCCGGGACGAATGGAACGTCAGCGTCTTCAACAGGCTCAATGTTGGTTGGACATTGCCGGATTTTTTTTGCATTCAAAGCTCATACACGCTGCAAGAGCCATTCAGCTGTCGTTGTCTGAGTGGCAATGGGTTTTTGACGAACTGTACCTGGCTAGGTGGCTGCTGCAGAGGCAGCTGCAGCGGAAGCAGCAGAGAAGCAGCGCCGCCGAGAAGAGAAAGAAGAACGCCGGCGTCAGAAAGAGGACAAATATATTCAATTCAATTTTTGCCAACAACTAAATCTTCGGGACAGAGCGGATGCTGTTTTTGTCTTGGTCGTAGACCCTCAAAACAAAAGGTGAATGCATTTCAAGGCAAGTAACACAGGCGGTCTTTTGAGAGGACGCTGTGGATACGCTTGAGTGCAGGAACGTCGCCGAAGACATGCCGAAGAGAAGGAGAGGCAACGGGAGGAACGCCGGAGACTGGAAGAGGAGGAAGTGCGGAGGGAGGAGGAACGGCAGAGAGAAGAGAGAGAGGAGAGAGAGCGACAAGAGGAGGAACGGGTAAGACTTGAAGCTGAGGCTGAAGCTGAGGAGCGCTTACGCAAGCAGGTGGAGGAGGAGGAGGAGCAGCTGAGACGAGAGGCAGAAGAGGAAGAGGAACGGTTGCGGCTCGAGGAACTCGAAGAGGAGGAAAGGTTACGCCAAGAGGCAGAAGAAGAGGAAAGGTTAAGAAAAGAAGCCGAAGAGTTGCAACGTCTCAGGAAAGAAGCGGAGGTGCCTTTGGCTTTGGATGCATTTCGCTGTTTTTGCTTCACATTATGATCAAGAGACGCGTGCAGCGAGACACGCCAATCCTCAACCAGCACAGAAAGCAGTCATGGCCAAAGTTTTCATCAAGTTTCACGTGTGCTCATTTGCGCTCTCCCTCTCTCTCTCTCTCTATCTGTCTATCTATCTAATTATCTACCTATCTGTCTATCTAATCTATCAATCAATCAATCAATCAATCAATCTATCTATCTATCTTGCTTGATTTCTATTGATGATTGCCACCGATCTTTGGACGCATTTTGATGTTGACGTTTGCAGGAGAAGAGGAGGCGCTTGCTCGAGGAGGAGCAGGCTGGCCAGAATGCTTCCGCAGACGGAAGGATGAGAACCGCAAGACAAAAGACAGAGAATGTAACGGCTGCAGTCGACACGCCCAAGCTGCTAAAATTGGTCCTTGAGTTTGGTTGACCTTGTGAATTTTGTTTGAGCAGGCTCGTGCCATGCGAGAACTTGAGGAGGAAAGAGAATTGGAAGAGCAGCGGCAGAGAGAGGTGGGAATTTAATTTTCATAATGACAGAATACCTACACCGTACACCGGTACCCCTGAATCAAGTAAGTCTGAGTGAAGACTTTATTTGAAGGTCAACCAGTGTCTTCACTGAGACCTGAAGAATCACAACTTTTGTGGACACAGTGTTGGCAAAGCAAAAGGACAGCTGGTGTAAATCTAGCATATTTGTTTGCAACGGACAGCCTTAAAGCAACATGTCAACAGGTGCCAGAAAAACTGTGTTTTTTTTCTCCCCTCATGCGGCAAATTGGACAGAAAACAGCTCTGCCGACAATTTTCCAGTGCTGCTGGCCAGCTCATAGCTGGCATTTTGGCTTTGCCCGATTATGGTCACTAGGCTTGAAGAAAGCCAACCAAGCTAGAAAACCCAATCGCAGAATTTCGAGGAACAACCTATAGACTCGACGGACGGGCAGACAGACGGACATCTGTGCATGCACAGAGCTGCCACGCACAAAGAGTCTTCTGGGAGATGATTTGGCCAACTGATCCCATGATTTTCCGTGATATTCCATGAGATTTGTGGATGTTCTAGAACACTATAGAACTTCTCAATAATTCCTGATGCATTTCTTCCTGATTTATGCTGATAGCTGGTGAATAGTACTTTCACCTGCACACCACGCTGTCATGCGTCCTTTCGGCATGGGCGAAAGTTGACCTGTCCGCCATTTGCCTCATTCAACCATGAGGTTATATACTGGTTCTGACCAAGCGGAAGTAATTAGAAAAGCCAACACCTGAAAACCAAAGGAAGGTTTCTCGATGTTTCTTACACAGCAACTGACAGCAACCCTGAAGAATCTGAAAGCCTGGCAGGCTGAGAAGCGCAAGCGACAGGAGGCTCTGGAGGAAAGGCTTCAAGAAGAGGCCGCCGCCCAGGCTGCCCAAGCCCAGGCTGAGGCCGAGGAGCGCTTGCGGCAAGAACGGCAAGAACGGCAAGAACGGCAAGAACGGGAAGAACGGGAAGAACGGGAAGAACGGGAAGAGGAGGAGAGGTTGGAAAGGCTCGAACTCGAAGAGAGAGAAGCCCAACGACTGCGAGAGGACAGCCTTCCTGGCTGGAGACACTTTTGTGTTTGGCAGACATGCTGTGCTTCCAGATTTTCCCAACACGTTTTTCTGCCTGAGCATTGAATCATTATTTTCGATCCACGCGGGGTATCAAGAGCTGCAATTTTGGGAGGATGCTGCCAACGCAAGGCAAGAACAGTGAGAACAAAGTGACAGGAGTTCCACTAAGAGCGGTTCCTGCTACCCTGATTCAATCAACTAATGATTTCTGCGAGTCATGGCCATGGTGGGTTGCAAGTCCACACTTGTTGGCAGGCAAAGATCTGCCCGGAGTTCTCATAGAAAAGACCATGGCCGTGGCAATCAACGAAGAGACGAACGATCCGCGAGCTGCTCTTTTGGCAAGAAGATCGCAAAATCACTGATTTCGTTTTTTTGAAAATATGTGTGACCATGTGAGAATATGTGACATTTTGCGCGATGTTGACAGTCGTTGACAGATGTGTTGAGTGGAGCCAGCTGATTGAAAGGTGCTGTCCGCCGGAAGAAGCGGCGCAGCCGCTCAAGCCGGACGCGGCGCAAAGAGCGGAAGCGGCGTCGCAGGGATGCATCCAAGTCGCGAAGTTCGCGTCTCAGTGGCCAAAGGGCCAAAGGTTGATAGTTGAATGAGTTGAATGAGTTGAAAGCATTCTTTTTTGCGTGCAGATCTCTCTCTCTCTCTCTCTTTCAGCGTGTGATATATAATGATATATACACTTATATAGTTACATAAGTTATATATGCATATTGTCAAGATTGTCAAGTCTCAGTCTCAGGTGTCCCAAGATATAAAATACAAAATCATGTTCCCTAGCCATGGCTGACTCGCAAGCCAGGTCAGTCCGAGCACCGAAAGCGCCGCGCGCGGAGAGGCCTGTGGCTATCTTCGCTTGTCCTGGCATTTGTGCCATCTGTGCTAGCATTATATGTCAATTCTAAAAATTAGCAGTCTTATAAACTTTGCTGAACTCCGAAGGCGGGAGGCAGAGCTCAGAAAAGAGCCTAGAGAAGGAAAGGCATCAGGCCTGTTGCCATTTGCCACATCGAGCTCAGATCATTGATGTACGGAAGGAACGGTGACCTCCTGGTTTCAAGCTGAATTCAACAGCCTTCGGCATTCCGCTGGCCCTCTGGCCTTTGGCCTGCAGGCCCAAAGCAATGGTTGTGTAAAGCTGGTTGGTGTAAAAGGTTGGTTTGCCTACAAGTGGTGCGTACAGAAGCTGGGTTGTAAAAGCTAGTTGGTGCAAAAGGTGGTTTGTGCAGCAATTGATTTGTGTAAAAGCTGGTTTGTAAAAGTTGGTGCAAAAGATTGTTTGTGTAAAAGCTGGTTGGTCGAAAAGTTGGTCTGCGTAAAAGCTGGTGTGTGGTATGTGGAAAAGCGAATTTGTGTAAAAGTGGGTTTGTGTAAAAGCTGGTTGGTGTGAAGGTTGGTTCGTGTAGAAGCCGGTGTGCGTAATACCTTGGAGAACAGAAGGAGCGAAGTGGGTAGATGCAAGCAGTGTGGCTGTGAGAGTGCGTGCGGATAAGGCCGTGAGTGCAGAGGAGGATCTGCAGTGGCAGGTGCTTATGGAAAGTGTTGGGCGCAAAAGCGGCAGGTTAGAACATACGTCTGCTTGGAAGGGGCAGGAAACCGTGGTGAAAACGTGGAGAAAGGTTGCATCCCAGTGGCGAGAGCGGGCCGTCACGTTGAGTAAACGTGGAAATACCGCATCACAGGGGCGAGCCGGAGGAACGAAAGAGAAGCCGGACATGGGAGGATGACAGAGGAGGGAGAAGAAGAAGAAGAAGAAGATGATGATGATGATGATGATGGTGAGGAGGAGGAGGATGAGGATGACGATGACCACCGAGACCATGATGATGTAAATAAGGTCAGTGCTAGTTCCCTTGAGAAAAGAGACCAGACGAGACTAGACTATACTATACTCTATATAGTGTATATGTGGGACGGGGGGTGGGCAGCGAAAAGGAAAATCCGCGAAACCAAAGCAGAAATCCGTCGAAGAAGCAATCTATACGTAGGTGAAGCTAAAGCTATCACAAGATGTATCACAAGAACATCCACAAAAGACGCCGGCAGGCCGGCAGATATGAATGTATTGGATACATACAAATAGACTCATCTGCCGGGCAAAAGTATGCATATTGTAACATGGTACGAGAGGGGGAAATTTGCTGCTATGTTCAGAACATTTTTACATTTAAAACTATTTAAAACCTATTACGTCCAGTATGCTTCCCTCTCTTGTGTTGTATGAGTGCTGATCTGATACTTTGCTTGCTGTTCCCACTGTTCTCGATCGATGTGACAACGATGGCGCCAAACAAGAGGACGAGAAATGGTACTGTTATGCGTCACATAGAGAGAGCCTCAAAGAGCCACACCGTCAGCACTTTCTCACGCAGTGTTTCCTTGTGCAATTAAAACGGAGTGAATGAGACCTGCAAGAGGACGAAGATGGAGAGGCGGAGACTGGTATGGTCAATGGACAAGTGCCAGAGCAACTCGAGCAGGAAAGCCAGCCAGAAGATGCCCAGCCCGAAGCGGTCATGGTCTTAAAGTCTTAATCATGCTTGGATGGAACTCGTGAATTATGACGCGGTCTCAGCTTGGCTGATGGAAAGTTTACTACAGTGGTGTGGCATTGGAATCAAAAGATCTAAATTCCAGTAGTAATATTGCAGTAGATGCAAATCTCAAATAATGCGCACACGGTTGCCGAGCAAATGAAGCTGGGGACGCGCCCCTGAAATTAACTTGTGCGGAGAAAGCTGAGAACATGACAAGCTGTCACCATCGATCAGGCTTCTACAGCTTGGCCAGCTTCCACTCCCTTTGCTTCCGTGGATCAGTGGCAAGGAATGTATCCTGCACACGGAGAAGCCAATGATCCAGGTGTTTTGGATGAAATTTAGAGGAGCATTTACTGACTGTTGCCAAGGTAAGGCTAGAATCCTTTCAATGTGCAGCAAAGACCTCCTGCACTGTTCTTTTGAAAGGGAGTTGTGAGCATTGCCAGACTTGTGTCATGGTGAGGTTGGAGTGCGGGGCAAGCAGATGCGTTTGCAGGAAGTTTCCATGCTTCATGGCCATGGCAGCCACAGCCAGAAATGCCGGCAACAGTGGCACCAGCAGCACCAGTGCCAGTGAGTGTAGCGCCAGCAGTGGCGGTGGCACCACCGTCCCCTCCGCCCCCTCCGTCCCCTCCGTCCCCTCCGTCCCCTCCGTCACCGGTGCCGCCAGTGCCACCGGTGCCATCGGTGCCATCAGTGCTACCAGTGCCACCAGCTGCACCACCAGCACCACCAGCACCACCAGCGCCAGCGGAGCCTGCGGCTGCCCCCGAGGAAGCGCCATCGAGCCATGCACATGCACATGCACAAGCGCCCGAGACGAAGGCACCCATGAAATCTCGAGGCTCGGTTTGGATCAAGTTGTGAGGCTCGGTTTGGATCAAGTTGTTGCCGCAGCTATTTGAGGAAAGTTTGTGGTGCCATACATTCTGCAGCTGGAACATTCAAGATATATTTCTATCCTATGCGTGCAATCATGCCAGGCATTCAAGCACAAAATTTTGGACCGCTGAGTGCCACATATCGCAGCGAACTTTCGTGTTGTGTATCACTGACTTGTATGCACAAACTTGCTTTGGGGACATAGGCGGCTGGTTTTTGCATGTTTATGCTCTAGAAAGTCTTGCTTGTAGGCTCGTTTTCTATGGCCTGGGGGACTGTGCCGAGCCGCACAACAGCTGCAACAGCTGCAGTGCCAACGCCTGTCAATCTGTACCAGCAGCAGCCCGGCTGGTATTGAGTTGAGGTCAAGGGTCAGTGAAGTAAGCACCTGTGAGAACGTGTACGGACTTGCGAGAACGTATGACTGTGGTTTGCGGGACCTTTTTTACAGCCATCACTGTGTCAGCTCTTCTTGTGTCAGATTCATTTTTCTGGTGCAATAGTGGCGTCACCATGCTCTTTAGGCAATTTCAGCAGTGGCAACAGCAGCAACAGCAAGTTCAGGACACGAAGTGCATGTCTAGCATGCACACTGGCAACTGAAGCAGTTTGACCCTGCACTGCCAGTGGGCTTTCGTTTGCAACTGGCAGGGGTTAAAATGTAGTGCCTTGGATTGTTGCTGGAAGAGAACGTCATTGCGGGTTTCATTCCTCCAATCCACATTGAAAGTGACCTTGTTCCCCTAGGAGCATCACCGTTTGGAGCAAGAGAGGCAGAAGAAACTTGAAGAGGAGCTCAAGGTGGAATTGCAGCAGCAGTTGCAGCGGCACTTTCCTTAGCGAGCCAATGCTGATGCCTAACAATTTCGAAGAAGTGGCCAGTGACCAAGGCAGATGGAGGAAAAAGCAAAGCAAGAAGAAGAAGAAGAACGTCGGCTTAAACAAGAGGAAGAAGAGAGGAGGCAACAAGAGGAGAAGGAACGGGAAGAGAGGAGAAAAAGGGAAGCAGAAGAAGAGGCTGCCCTGGGCCGCGACTCACACCTCTATGATTCTATTAAATTCTCATGTTTGCAAGTTGCATATTGGGCACTGCTAGCGTTGGTTATGCGTTCCAAAGCTGCAGCACTGCAAAGGAGCGCAGGGCGGCTGAAGCCGAAGCAGCAAGGCCCAGGGAGAGGGAGACATCGGGAGGGAGAAAAGATAGTCGGCGCATAGCTATGTCGCCAGACAGCTACACTTCTGCCGCAGCCCGAGTCAACTTGAGGCAGCAAGAAGAAAGGTCGCGCTATATGCGCATGTGGCAGGCTCCTCTGTTTTGATCTGTTTTGCATGGAGGGCAGTGACAAGTGAAACCTTTGTCTTGAGAATCTCAAGGGGGTGAGTCTGGCATGTGCCGAGAGACTGCATCATTGAAGGACCCCGGTGTCAAAGCTGATGATCAAAACTCAAAGCCCTTCAGCTGCACAGAATCATCAAAGCTTTCAGTTGCACGAATTGATTTCTCGTGGGCTTTCAGCGCCGCTTTCATGATTCGAAAGTCTGATCAAAACCTGAGCAGAGGCCAAGTGAAGGAGCGAAGTTTTGGGGTCACGACGCACAGTCGCCGGGGCGGCCGCAAGGGCTGCCAGGGCTGCCCGGCTGGCCTGCCCAGTCAGTGCCTCTGCCGCACCTTCATGGCCAAGTGCGCCAGCCGCACCAGCCACAGCTCCCATCCTTCGATTCCTTTCATGTCCGACTGGGCTTTCCTCATAGCTTGCCGCTGGCTCATGCTCCTGTGCAGCCAATGCAACCAGTCCAGCCAATGCAACCAGTGCGGCCAGTGCATCCAAATCTCCATCCAGGTTCTCAAGCGCAACTTGGACGGAATACAGTATGTAGAGTCATTGCTCATTGCTTTCGGCCTTGTTGGTTGAATGTGCAGGGGTGATAAATGTTCCAAAGAGTGATAGATCAACTGATTGCACTGAAGTGCCTTTGGTCTCTAGCAGGGCGCCTCTGTGAGGCGGTCGGATGGACGGCTACGCCCAGCGACAGAGAGAGAGAGAGAGAGAGAGTGAGAGAGAGTACTGATTGACCGAGGGCCACAACAGGTAGGTTAAGGTGATCCTGCTCCTTGCAAGTCTAGCAGGAAACTCCGGACAGCGATTCAAACATAATTGGAAATCCTGGCTCGTAAAATGCAATGCAAATGCAGCACCCCTTGTCAGGATTTTGTCCAATCAAAGGTGTTGCACAAAAAGGATGCACCTGCACGTCATTCTCACTCTTCAAAAAGGAGTTTCCTTGGATCAGGACAATGAACATGCGTGAAGTATTTGCACATAGCACGCATTTGATCATATTTGCACACATTGTAAATTGAACAATCTTAAGAAGGAAAGAACCCCCTTCGGGTTTGCCCAAGGTGTCCTTCACGATTGTGGAAAGTGGTGCAGAGTAGGGCAAACACAAGAAGAATGTATGCGCTCAACCCGAGGCGTGTAAAAAACGGCAAGGCGAAAGTCAGCAACCGATTTATACAAATAGTAATAATATCTTACGCACTGCTCGGCATTGAAAGAGTCAATACTCCTGAGCAAGAGTCACTGGGACAAATGTCCTGCGGAGACATGCTTTCCAGTGGTCTAAGGCAACCGTGGGAGTCTGCCAGCCCAGCTCCAGGCAAGTCATGGAAACATGACAGCCAGAGACCAAATTTATCTCAGCCAAGTTCTAGATTACATCATTACACAATCCTCGATAATCAATAATACTAGTAACAAGTTTGGTCCCATCAAGAGCGAAAGATGCAGAGGCACAGTGCGGGAAAGGATGTGACTTTGAAAACCAGACAACACTGTGAAGCCCGAAGGTGATGGAAGGCCGAGCAGGCACCGAGACCAGCCGGATGTTTCTTGGCTTGACTGGTGTCAAGATGCGTCAAGATGTGTCAAGGCTGTCGCTCCTTTGTCGCTGGAAAAAATCATACGTTCTCTGAGGAAGAGGCCGACGATCCGACAGAGCCATCGGCTTCGCCTCAGGCCAAGTCTGTGGACTGACCTAGCTCAGCGAGAGGGGGAAGAGTGAACTTGCAAAAGACTTTAAAGAGTCATTCTCAATTCAATACTATTCATTCTGATCGACTGATTATACTGATACACTGATAGTATACCGATTGGACTGACTTTTGGCTTGCTGAGACGATTTCCAGTGGAGGCACCGGACAATGATGATGCTGACACCGAAGCGCCTACAGAAGAGTCCGACTATGATCCTTTCGCAGGGGCACAGGTCCGCAGAAAAAAATTGAAGTGAATCCCATCCATATGTTTCTCAGGGTGTGATTTGATGAAAGAATAAACGTTCTTGATCATTCAGATTTTGATTGCCGCAGGGCAAGGAGCCTCAGGAGTACAACCCCTTTGCTGAAGCTGAGTCGGCAGTTGGTATGGAGGCCATAGACTGGTTTCAAGCTGTGGAAAAGGCTGTGGAAAAAGTAAAGTAGCGGAAAGTATCAGATGATTGCCAATGCACATGCGAGGATGATGGTGAGGATGAGGGTGCGTTTGACTCTCTCATTGAAATGTTACGAGCTGCGGAGAGGGAAGGGAACTCTGCACCATCAAGGCCAGCGTCATGCAGAAACTAGAGCCTTCAGAAGGGACTGAGTCGGACTGAGCAGCCAAATTTCAGCACACACACACACATCTCATATATATATATAGATATATAATATGTATATATAACATGTATGTAATCCTTCCCCCCTATTACTAAACGTCCCCCAAATACTAAAAACTAGGGTCCATCTCCCAGTTTGGAAAATTTCAGGTTGGCCAATTTGACTTTTAATTGACCCCCCTTAGAAAACAATTTAGAAATAAAGCTACCATTTGTGGGTTGCCCCCTAAGAAAAAAAACTAGTTAACCCCGGGGTGTCTATTGTTCGGGTCCGTCCGATTTTTTTTAGTTTTTTATATTAGGGCTTTTAATTTATTATTAGGGCCCGCTTCGAAAACCAATTTTTGGCAATATTTTAATTGCGTTATATAAGGACATTTAACTGATTTTGACATCGAACAAACTAGTTTTTATTATTAAAGTTTTAAATTGACTAATAGGGTTCCCTAATAAGAAATACCACCCTAAAAATAAAAACTACCTGAGGTGTTTATTATTAGGGGGGAGGGGGGGGACGTTTAGTATTAGGGGGAAGGGATCATTAAATATAGCTTTTGATGAATTTAGTGCATTTTGTTGTCTTTTGGTCTGAGATTTGAAAGCCGTTTGAGCCGCCAGGATGGCAGAGGAAACGCAGCCACAACAGAAAGCAAGACCGCTGGACACAGGTGCCTTTGGCCACATTTTTGGTGGAGCATGGTGGAGCTTTGAGATCGAAAGCTCGATCTGTAAGACTTTGTAAGTTTTCCCTGTTTTCTCATGTTTTCCCAGTATTCTCCCGAAAGGGGTCCGTTGAGCCGTTGAGGTGAACAGTTTCAAAAGGCCAAACCAAAGCCAAAGACACACTATCAGTTCAACCATGCGACACAGCGCTGGGAGCCGAAGGCGGCTTCAAAGCTTGGGGTCTGGGCTGGGCAGAGGCGATCCATTCCATCGCTTCAGCATTGCATCCCTACTTCACCATTGCTTCGCACGGTTTCCATCGGTTTCATGGGGATCTTGTGGAGCTCATTCCAGTCTGCCTTGGGACAGGCTGCACCACCTTCACCACCAAGAGAACCAAGCCGTGGAAACTTGGAAGTGAAAAAGACTGTCGGGGTCCACTAGTATAGTAGTTGCTATTTATGTTCGATGTATAGATGACATAGTAATTAGCAGACATGCTAGTTAATCTAATTATTTGCTGCATTATCTTTCATGATTACATGTTACAAGTGCTGTAGCAGGCACATTTGCACATACTGTCGAGCAGTAATTTACAGTAATTTACCATGCAATTTGAGTGAAGTCCCGCAAATATCAAATATCCACTGGCAATCGAAGTAAGTTAGCTTAAAAGGACGGCCAATACCATATATGATTTTAATTGATTTTATGTATGCATGTTTATATAACACACACACACATTTTAGAGCTGGCGCTCATCGTCGGCTCCGCTGGATTACTTGACTCTCGATGTCGCAGGGTGGGCTTGAAAGCTATTGAATGATGACCTGCTTCAGAAATATATCATTCCTGAATTCCTTATACTTTTTTGAACATATTCATGGATGTGTAAAAACTTCTGTGTGAAAAAAGCTTCTGCGTGTAAAAGCTTCTCTGTGTAAAGACTTCTCTGTGTAAAAACTTCTGTGTGTGAAAGCTTCCGTGTGTAAAAGCTCTCTGTGTAAAGACTTCTTTGCGTAAAAGTTTCTG
>Ga0126342_10016496_pt1 | contig 12870 bp, 12 predicted proteins | sample Cyp1metagenome_FD_92528 | JGI IMG/M metagenome (GOLD analysis project Ga0126342, IMG submission 92528) | Coral microbial communities from Lord Howe Island, Old Settlement Bay, Australia - Cyphastrea 1 metagenome | ecosystem: Host-associated > Invertebrates > Cnidaria > Coral ... | reverse complement strand
GTAGGTGGAAAATTATTTTGCACCATCATCAAGGTACGGGTGCAAAAATTATTTTGCTATGGCTCTTGTCGGGTGATTTTAACATAAAATTTATGTTAAAAATGGAAATTATTAAAAAAAAAATATTTTGGAACCAACCCCCACCTCAAAATAATTTCCTAAGGTAGGACGCATGCTTTAACGGTTTAACACCCCAAAGTTTCGTGGCCCCAAGCTTGGTCACAAGCAGCCATATTTTTTGGTGGTCACCGACATTGCACTGAAAGCCTGTGTAGAATCATGAATCAAAAGACTTTCTGGTGACGTTGAGGGGTATTGTTACAAAACATTTGGAGGAAGAAATCAAAAGAAATCAAATACCTCTCAGTAATAAAGCCTATATCTCAAATTTTTTACGACTAATTACACATTTCTTTTGTGAACATGTATGTTTCACGTTGTTTGTTTCTGCGACCGAGAGAACTTCACCATACACAAAGGATGATCTATGGCAATCTATGGATGATCAGTTAAGCAAGGCTCACTCTACTCAACAAGTGCTCTACATGGTGCTGTCCCAGTTCGTAAAAACTAAGTCGGGTTATAACTCGTCTAACTAAGGATTAGAAAAGTTTATACCCTCTGGTAATTTAACATAGCTATGGAAAATCACCATTTTTAATGGGAAAATCCACTATAAATGGCCATGTTCAATAGCTATGTTAGTTTACCAGAGGGTAATGATTACAACTGCAGGTAGATGAGCTTGTGAAAGAACCTTGGATTCTTCACCACTGTGTCACCACCAACATTAAGTTGGGAACTGGTACCCCTCAAACAAAACAGCGAGAAATCGCTAGAAATATTATGACTGAAGCTATATACTTTACCAATAAAGGTTTACCAATATTTGAAGTCCAAAATCATCACAAATCCCAATGATTCTTGTCTGAATCATGTTCACGACCACCATTTCTGCAGGTGAATTTCAAAACCAACAATGAACCTTGTATTATACCTTATAGCATAATGTTGCGTGCAAATTCCCATTATAATCCCAATATGATTGATAGTGTGTAAGCGTGTACATATAAGTATGTTATTTGAACAATCAATTAGCCAACAATCAATTAGCTAAATAATTGGGTACTAGAGTAATTGGTTCACAAAAGCTGGTCAGAAAAAAAAAAAAAAAACACTAGCTAGCTATATAATGGTGACTTGCGGATACCCCACTTTAAGAAACCACCATTTGTTGCTGTAGAACCAACGAATCACTTCATGGAGCTCGCGCCTGCTTGTCTTGGTAATATTGATCCAGCAATTGCTGTATGAGCTCCTAGAGATTCGTCTGAAATGGAGATGGGGTTTGTCGAGTTACGAAGCACAGGGACACAACCCAACAAGAATGCAAATATCATCACGACTATATACAATTTACACAATCCTCATCATCTTGCACAATCTTGCACATGATTCTCGCATGATGTACCTATGTATATGTATATACAGTATCATGTACAGCCATCTACGTGTATAAATAGCACATTACAATCATATATTCACCAAATGACAATAACATCATCATCATCATCATCATCGCTCCGAGGCCAGAGGCTTCATCACTCCCTTATATTCATCAAACAATATGCTGCTCAACTCACCGTTTTGGGTGGACAGATTTTTTTTTAACGGATGTGCTTCCAACAACATGTCTCTTTGGAGTAATATGTATATGTATATGGGCCTATCATGCTCTATCATTAGTGGTCAAAATCATTTGACCATTGTTGGTAATCAAATATTGTGTTTTCTAAATGAGTATGATAAACGAATAATGATAAATCAACAGTCACACGTATTCTTTGGGTATTGTCACGTGTGGCCTTTTCAAGCTCCATGAGAGTTGGTTTTTGTACGGAACAAACCCACCAATCTGCTTATTCAAAGCGATCAAATTTCAATCCTGAGTTTATTAATAGGTATGTAGCCCAGATGCTCCATGTAAGGTATATTTACCTACATTTGGGTGATTTTCGGGGCAAATGGTGATACATATTCCATACATGGAGCATCTGGGTAGTAAGGTTTATGTCTATACAGACTTTAGATGAAGCATTTTATATTTCTAATAACTGCTTGATCAAGTAAAGGACCCGAGTAAAGACGCGCCTAAACAATGGAAACAAATCAGTAAAATTAAACCATCCATTGAAACCACTCCTGCAAGACTGTAAAGTTCAACCCGACCAAAATTCTGGGTGCACATCCTTTTGGGTTTAGTCAAACCGTGCCCAAAACCACTGTAGAGTCCAGAAATCTGTACAGGTTTGTTGGGGCTCCAAAACGCAACAAGAAGCCGCGGCTGGCCTTATCTTCTGGACTGGGGCAAAGGTCATAGTTTTGACCTGAAAGAGATGAGAAACTTGACCATAGCTCTCCATGGGTTTCCTGTTCGGAACATGAAATTCTGGTTCATGTCTATGTCTATTTACTCTGGTTGACGGTTTCCCACATAAGAAATGGTGTGTGGTAGCTCCAATTCCATCACCAATACCACACATTCCATGTGATTTGTTTACACTCTTATGACCTCTGCTGGGTGATGTTAAGTCGAATTAATGCCATACATGGGTCATGTCCTACCAACCCTTTGAACCCTTAGCAACACGATTCGTTGCGGGTCATGCCAAATCCCCAGTCCGGGCCATGAAAAATGGCTTCGCGGCTTGGGGGTTGATCCCCTATTGTCAAACAAACCCCAGTTAATGTCAATGAATATCATATGTGTCACTTAATATTGCGACATTATATGCTATGCTATCCTATGAACAATCCCCATTGCTGGTATATATTTTCAAAAATACCCACTTGACTTAGACAGACCCATTCTGGTTTGTCTGAAATAAGGCACCATAAGGCACCTTAAGACCTGATGGTTGACAGTTATATTCCGGGTTCAGAGTTCAGAGCCAAATATTCAGAGTTTGTTCCTTAAAACCCCGATGTTGTGCAAAATTCTATCCCATACAAACCCTGTTAATGGTATTCTAATGCTATCAACTATTTGTATAACATAAATTCATATGAGTTATATTGAATTATGTATGTCTATCCGATTAAAACACATGCCCATTTTCTGAGTTCAATATGGGATAGTTTCCAACGGATCGCTGGCGCTGCAGCAACAGCAGTGGCAATCAGGGCCGAGCTGTACAAGACCCAATGCAAAGCTGGTTGGTAGTTGAGCTGTGACCAAAAACATCCTGTGACCCTCTGGTACACCAACATAGCCATGGAAAATTGCCTATTTATATGTAGATATATGTAGATGATTTACTGTGGTTTCCATAGCTGTGTTAAATTTTACAGGGTAAGCGCAATATCCATTGGCTCAAGCCCCAAAAATGTACAGAAAGAATCCTCCAGAAAGAGGATCACTCCACCTGAATTATGGATGTCGATGGATGCCAATGTCCCAGGTTGTGATGGACGATCGAAATCACAGAAAATAAAACTACCAACCAGCAAAATCAGGAGACACAGCTTCTGCAACAGCTATGTGCCTCTATGATTTTGTGGCTCTTTCCATTCCAACCGCTTTTTACAGGTGGTTTTGTGGCTCTAATTGACATGTTTAAGCCACACACCCACGCGATACTCACTACTGCATCGAGGCTCGGCCTTGTTTTCCTTCGCCTTGGGATGCTTGAAGGCCGTGTGGAAGACGGTCCGGAGCTGGTACGGAGCAGCGACAGTTCGGTCAAAGTGGAACTGACGAAAGACCAAAACCTGCACAGGTGAAAGCTACATCAGGATGCGGCCCCTGTTTTTCGCTCAGTTTTTGGCATTGAGCCGCTTCACTGATGTTTGCATACCATGAACCATTAATTACAGGGGTGAAAATTACATCTTAATATCTATAAATCTATAAATCTAAACCAGCAAACACCACTGGGGGGAGCACCACCTTGCACGTGAGATAAGCGCCAAAAAATCAGTTCTCTGTAGAAGATCCACCTGTTGAGCCACCTCTCTGAAAAATGATGGAGTTCATCAAGTTGGGATGATGACATTCCCAACTGAATGGGAAGTCATTCAAAATTCCATGGTTCCAGTCACCACCAACCAGATATATTAATCATTGATTATCATATATTATCATTATCAACCAGTATTAACTACTATTAACCACTATTAACCACTATTAATGGTTGATTAATCCCACCTCGTCTTTGGTCATTTCAGGATAATAGTACCATTTCTGCTCCGTGCTGAACTTCACCATCAAACTCTTCTGACCTCACGCCGGCTTGCTGGCAGAAGTGCCGTCCCCATAGTCCAATACGGCACTCAAAAGGAAGTTTCATGGAGGAAACTCCGAGTTACGGACTTTCACATTAGCGTTACACTTCTTAAACCTGGAAACTTCCGCCACCCGCCCAAGGCGCGGGTTCTACTTGTATTTTGAAAGAGGAATTTAAGGAGGATTCAGGGGCCTACAAGGTCCGATTGTTATGGATTGTTTGGTTATGAGTTATGGGCCGAAAATGTGCAACCTGTTGTTTTTGGGATCGTTTTTCCCTGATGCTATAAAAACTGGCTTTGGAAATCCTGTACCCCTAAATCCGTTCGTAAAACAATATACAAAAAGTTGATAGACAATCCCACATCCCATTATGATTCCATCATATTTCAACCATCATTTTACGAGTAAAAAATATCAATTTCTACCCCCATATACCCCCATATTTTGATGGTTAAAACATGTTTAAATAACCCAATGACGATGGTTAAATCATCAACCAACTAATCAAGAAGGATTTAGCAGCTGTTATTACTACTGTAGCCATTATCAACGATCATCAACCGTAATTGCTAGCCACTATCAACCAACATTCGCCAACTTTGAAACACTGCTATTCACAGTGTATTCAACTCATTCATCAACTAATTTAAACACGATTCATCAACATTATCATCTATTGACCAACATTATTATCATCTATTAACCAACATTATTATCATCTATCAACCAACATTTAATTCACATCATCAACCTTAACATCAGTTAACATACATTAACCAACATCATTTATCATCTATTTATAACCAACATTATTAACATCTACATTAACCATGAAATTTCAGCCCCGGCCTCCTTTCACAAAGCCCATGGTCGTATTTCGAACGACGTCGTCCAGCTGCACTGTGTTGGGGTCGCACAAGGCCAAAGGCGTATCCTTCACAGGGCCTTCCATCGGTAGGATCGGACGCCTGCAGCAACGGCAAAGGATGTGGGTGGTACCTATGACAAATGCTCGTTGAATAGATGTTGAATATATATATATATATATATATGTATATGTATATGTATATTGATTTTTGACCTAGACCCACCGAAAAGTTGGGATTCCACTATGAAAACTGTAGATTTAAGGAGAGCTATTCATCAACAATCGAAATTTAACTGATTTACTTCCGATGATCTTTTTTATTGTCTAGCCATCAGAAATGGTTGTTTAACATTGTTTCAACCTGAAATGACGATTCTTACATTCTGGGAATGGAATTAGAATATGTCACAGCCAATCCTACCCTTCAAGAAAGAACAGTACAGTAGCTTGTAAACATCTTCACTTATAGCTAAACCAAATGACATACTGTGAAATCTACATGCCCTTTTGTGTTTGTTGATCTCCTGGTGAAAATTGTCATGTTCAAAGTTGTTGTTGCTAAACACCGTATCTGCACGGAAAGAATCACATGGCTAAAGATGACCAACAATTATATAATTATATAATGATTCCGTATGACAAGCGTCTGTCTGAAAATGTGGCATAGCCCATCTGGCCATTCTAGTAGGGAAAATCAGTATCAACCCTAAGATTTTCAGATACCCCACAGCTTCTCACATCTCTGGGAAATGTTCTTTGGAGGAAAAAAAAGTTCACCTTCAGCAAAGCCATGACACCAGAAGTTGATGATCGAATAGCCACCAGAAGTCTGCAAACGTCTCATCCAATCCTCGTAACCTGGAATTGGGTGCAACTTCACCACTCACAAAAGAACATTCTGATTTATTGCATCCCAGTATTGGTCAAATTTGAAGCTGATAAAACCACTCAGATATGAGCCGTCCCTTAGTTCGAAGCAATGCAAAAAAAAAAGCAAGCCGGGGATGAATAACACTCCAAGATGTGGAGCCATCTCAAGCCTGCAACTGGTGTCGTTTGATTTTTTCAACTTGGTGGCATGATTATGCTCTCATTGTTTGGAAAGTGTTTTTTCGGGGTCAGTGGACCTTTTCACTTGCCGGGCTTTGACTCCTTGACTGCCCAAAGATGGCTACAACTGTAAAGTACATGTCATGTTGTTCTTCTACAGGTTGAGCCCTAACTGAGTTATAATCTCATTTACGTGATATGTTTCACCAACCAGTTGCAGGAGCTAAAATCGTCCCATGGCTAAAACTGCAAACATGGATCAACATGAGCCTGATAACTGTCAAGAAATGCCCAGAAACTGTTTTCCGAAGACATGAAAGAGGTCTCCATGTCTTCTGGGTACAGCCCAAAATCTTGGTGAATTCCCAAGCCGTAGAAGGGATTGGGTCCATTCGGGCCTCTCCTCAAAGCGTTGCTTGGTAGGAAAACCTCCTCCACTGGCATCAGCTCCCGTAGCAGCGGCTCCACTTCTTTGGAATAGATCGCACCTGAGTTGGCTGAGTCGGCCAACAAGCAAAAAATGGTTGATCTCATAGTAACCCATAATGAAGACAGAAAAGTCATTCACCATGATTTTAGTGATAGTGTACCATTCTATGTGTTTTTGGGGGTTGAAATTCACTACTATGCAAATCAATATGTTTTTTGCTCGCCTACATTTTATTCCCCGGGTGTAATACAAGAAAAACATGGATGCTCTTGGCCACGAGAACCTTGCAAGCTCTTTTCATTTTGGCTGGATACCATCTATTCCCCCTTTCATGGCAAATAACTGACCTATTATCTAATTACAAAAGAAAGGCTTGCCGAAAAAGGTGCGTTTTTTTTCTTGGGAGTGAAGCATATCCTCTCAAAAAGGGAAATCAAACAGTAAAAACAAACAGCAAATAATCCAGGACGGCAATGGCAACCCATTGGATACCCAGTTATATCCCAGTCTACGAATCAGTTTACCAGTCCCATGGCCCATCTGAGTAGCCCCCGCAAAAATGGTACAAGCAGGTCTTGATCCATCCCTTATCCACTGCATGCGCCCTTCGAAGCTGCGCTGAGGTCCCAAAATACGGTTGATGATTGGGGGAGAAAACACAGCCCCAGTTTAGCCTGCTTTGTGTAGCTGTTTGTGGGAGTACTCTCAGCTAATTTTATATAGCTATGGAAAATCACCATGTTTAATAGGTAATCATCTACAAATGGGCAATTTTCCATAGCAAACTGTTTTTCACATGAGGCACCAACGGGTGTGTTCTGACCGGCTATGAGTCTCTTTCCTGCAGGGCTCGGGGCGTGGGAAGATTTGAACCAATCCTCCGCTGTCATTTTTGTCTTGTGCTGCAGCAGCACAAAACCATACTTCTGGAAGAATTCTGAGTTGCTGAGCCCCTCCTGCTTCTGTTTCCTTGGTGCAATGTGGATTTGAAATTACAACCCTGAAGTTTTGATGGGATAAATATATATATATATTCATTGATAGTGTGTGGTAAATCAATGAAATCACCCAAAAGTTGAACATCTCAATAAAGTTGAACATCTCAATCCAGTCTCTCACGTGCGTCCAGCACCTGCACGTCTTTCTGAGTCTGCTTGGTGAAGTTCTTGAAGGTGGTTAAGCAATTCTTCGAGCATGGTGGTAGGCAAAAGTACTTGAAGACACCCCAACAACCACCTACAGGGAACTATTCAAATCATATTTTTAGTGTATGTATGTGTACATATGTGTATGTGTGTATATATATATGCACACATATGTATGTATATTGTATATACACTGTTACTGTCTAATTATTGTCAAAAAAAGGAACCAGAGCATACACCATATTTCGCACACAGTATTTATATATATATGTATGTAACATATCTATAAATGCTATATTAGGAAAATATGTAAGATGTACAATGTTAAACAATACACACAGCATATTATATATAGTGGTAGGTAAAAAATATGTATATATATAATATGTAAACATTATACTTTAATAAATCAACACATATCATATATATAGTATATGCAATAACATATGTGTATGTTATACAGTATTGGAAACAATATATTTTGATACACCATATTACTAATGAATAAATATATATATATACTATTATATATCTCCAATATAGCATAAACAATGCAATATGTGTAATGTATAATGTAGAAAAAGAAAAAAACAACAACATACATAATATTTGACATATAACCTGAATAAATATTGCAAAATATACTTAGGTATAATATATATATATGTGTATGTGTACATGTATTAAATCCATATATATATATATATATATATATATAATTCAGTGTTACTGGTGATGTTTATTTTTGTTCATGTAGTATATTAAGATATCATATACATACATAAAGGTAAGACAAAATAATAAATATATGTGTACATATATGCAGTATACACAAAAACTGACTGTATGTATGTATGTATGTATGTCTGCCTATATGTATGTATGTCTGCATGCATGCTTGCATGCATGCGTAGATGAATGGATGGATGGATGCATGTATGCATGTATGTATGTATGTATGCATGTATGTATGTATGTGTGTGTGTCTGTATGCATGCAAACATGCATAGATACATGTATGATCATGTATGCATGTTTGCCTGTACGCATATATGCATGTATGCATGTATGCATGTATGCATGTAAGCATGTATGTATGGATGTATGTATGCATGTGTGCATGAATGTATGGATGTATGTATGCATGTATGCATGCATGAATACATGTATACATATTATGTGTTGTCCAATTGAAACATCCAAGCGCTGATATCTTCTTAGAAAGAGCAACAGGTAAAACAGGTTCAAATTGAAACGTTTGCACTATCTACCAACATTGGCCAGATAAATGGATCAGAGAGTAGACATTAAACATCATTACCCCACAAAATGTAAGTCAGACTAAGGAACATGATCATCTGTAGGGGTACCCTTTTTTTGGGCAAGATCCCTGTAGCATTCAGCCATCTAAAGATCATGCAAGTCTATGCAATGACACAACGATCCCTCGATCCATACAAGACAGGATACATATACTGGTTGGTGGTTGAGCCACCCGTTCGTCAGTTGGGATGATGAATTTCCCAATATATGGAAAGTCATAAAATTCATGTTCCAGTCACCACCAACCAGTATATCTACAGTTAAGACAGTTAAGATGGCTGATAAACAAATTTCCAAGGTGGAGGCCCTTCACCCATAAATCGTAGAACAAATGTCCAACACATTTCCAATCACCATATGCTCCATGGTGCTTGTATATTTACCTACAATTGGGTGATTTTTAGGACACATGTTGGTAATATTCCATACATGGAGCATATGGGATCACCAATAAACACCAATTTCACCATGAACTTCACCAGGATCAATTTTCCAATACCGCCCATACCTGTGAACATCGAGAAATCGTAGAAGGGTTCCGGGTAAGCCTCCACATCCTTTCGGAAGAACCCCGTCAACGTCACATTGATCGCCATGGCTGTCACGATCGCCAGGCCAGCGGCGTTCTTTTTGCGACGGTCAAACAGATTGAAAGAGGTTTCAAGTGATCTTCGATTATGTTCTATATATGTTCTATATATGGACTATATATGTTTTACATATATGTTCTATTCTGTTCTAATGTTAACATTTAAACGAGGGGTTATTAATCCAAAGAATTCTAATGATCACATCTGAGATGCTTGATCAAACTTGAACTCACTTTAGCTCTGCCTAGATATCGCATGTGAAGAACGTATTCCATGCAAGTTCCATACAAACCACGAGAGTGGCTGAGCAGGCCCAATAGCCCTAGCGGAGACACGGTATTCGATTCTAAGAAAACACCCTGCCACCAGTTCTCAAAACCTCAAATCCTCAAGCATGAATTTAAAGATTGAATGAATCCCCATGTATTTGGACAACTTGTGTAGTTCACAAATCAAGCATGTACGCGTACCATAATGGGGTGGGTTCCCAAACATCAACCATGATTGATGAGTTTTTGGTCTCCAAAGGTTTCAGTGGCTTCATCTATCGTTGCTCTCATCCTGGGATATTCCCACAATCGAACAACCCATTGCCAGGTACGTGATGGGAAATTCCAAAAGGAGAGGTTTAACATTATTTTCTTTCATCATCAAAGATGATAACTGGTTGGTGGTTTCAACCCCGCCGAAAAATATTAGTCAGTTGGGATTATTATTCCCAATATATGGAAAAACAAATGTTCCAAACCACCAACCAGATATCAGATATGGAATTACGCCCACCACATTTCTCGCTGTTGACACTATGGAAATCTATGGAATTCCCCGACTTTCATGTGGAAAAAAGGCTGCCACCTTCATCTGCAATGGCTCTTTCATCGATGTTCACCAGGAAATGTCTGAATATATTCACCCCATCACCAAATCATAAAGGGTATTTTTCTTGCTATGTTTGGCAGCCCCAGCTTTTTGAAGTGGGGGTGACAGTTATGGCTACTGCTATCATTGGTTGGGATTCTAAGAGTTTCAAACCCTCCAGAAGTTGGGGGGAACTGGACCCCCTCCGCCGCGGAAAGAAGCGCTGGCTGAGGGGGTGACACACATTGCCCGCCAGGGAGTTGCCCAGAAAATCCACCCGCACCTGGGCGCCATGGCTAGCAGGGCTATGTGATTCAAACTTCCAACTGAAAATAGCTCATTGCATAGGATCACCTCAACAAGGGCGCCATTTCAGGGGGTATACTTCATGAAAATGACCCTTCTTCGAACTCAAAACCTATCACATCAACATTTCAGGTGATGCTTATCCCTTAAAAACAGGAACTTTCTGGGGACGAAGTGCCAACATCTAAGCTTCCGACCCCAATGGTCTCACCGAAGCGTGTCAACATGGTTTTGGCCTGGCGATTCAACCTGCCCTGGGGAAGGCACAGTTACAACCTGAGCCTCTAGAAGTTGGATTCTAAGCTTATCAAAAGTTTCGTTCATCCAAAAATAGACCCTGTAGTCCATCTGGTTGTTTTGGTTAGTGAAGAAAATGGTGAACAGAATCCAATTTATCGTTTATAACCCTAGTTGCAGGAGTTATAAACCTATTTATACTTCTTAAAGGCCATAGCTGTATGTTTTGTCGCGCCATCCATCCCCTGATACCAAACCACTAATGGCTACTAAAAAAATCCTATGAAAATGGATTGATGACCATCACCCCCCAAATTCTGGGCAATTTCGATCCAACATTGACCTTGTCAATGGTTATCCCATATACAATGGCCTATGGCACCTAAGGTTATCCCATCAATGGGCCATGGGGTTTCCAACCCGCTTACCAAAACCAGTCGTTAATTCCTATGGTCCTAAGAATTAAATAGTAGCATATAAGGCTGAAGAGGGTGAATCATGTGGATGTGACCAGCAATATGTGTACATATATATATATATATACCCTCCGAGCTTGCGTCAAAAGGCCATTGCGGGATGGATTTCTAGCAGGTCATCACAACTACTTCCTAAATACGATCACTGAAGAACCAATGCCAAAACCAAAGAATTGAGCTGAAAAGGTATCTGCCCAGTCTGCCTGATGCACTGTTGCAAGTCTTGACGGTGCAAGTGCATCTCAACTGCATAGTATGCCATGGCACGAAGCAATCTGCTTTGGCAACAACGCCAAAAACTAAGAATGATGGTTGCAACCTATTGGCATCTGGAAGTAATCAACACGCTGCTGGAAAAGGAACATCTACACATTGACTGAGAAGTAACGCTGTCCAGACACTTCGTCCACCACATCGCCTCCAAAATAGTTCCATCTCATTCGATGGTAAACAAACATAGCTATTGAAAATGGTCATTTATAGTGGATTTACCCATTACACATGGTGATTTTCCATAGTGATGTTAGTTTACCAGAGGGTAATATATATATATATATATATATATATATATCTATCTACCTATTGTATTTCCAAAACATTCCCATAGTATATTCTGTAAGGGACATCGCGGAATAATCAGGGAATTGCAAATATGCTTTGTGTGTGAGATTCCCACATGATATTTTCCAAAGTTGGATGTTGCAAATAAATGTTAGGGAATATTGCGATGGCTACCAATGTGTTGATGGCAAATTATACATATGTTAACATCTACATATATATATGTACACATCATATCCCGCTAACATCCATTACGTGTAAATTCCTGTCATATTCCCATGAAATCCCATTTGACAATCCCCACATAATATTATGTGTATATATACATATATGTACATATAATATCGATCAACACACATATAGATAGATATTATCATTATTCCCCACCTGCCAGGTGAGGGTTGTTAGATTTTATCAGAGCTGTTCTCCTCCCCCTCCTCCTCCTCCTCCCCGGCTAGCTGTCCTCCTCCTCCTCCTCCTTGTCCTCCTCCTCCTCCCCCTCTAGTTTCTCCTCGACCATGTCTGCATCAACTTCACCCTCCACTTCCGCCTTGCCAACTCTTCGCCAAGCTCTTTGCCAACTCTCTTCGCCAACTTCCCAGCTCAGTGTGCACTGGGACCTCAAGCTCAGTGTGCACCGCTGGACCTCAACCAGGGACCGTCTCAGCTCAGTGTGCACCGCTGGACCTCAACCTGGGACCTGCCCAGCCCAGTGTGCACCGCTGGACCTCAACCTGG
>Ga0126342_10016495_pt1 | contig 12870 bp, 12 predicted proteins | sample Cyp1metagenome_FD_92528 | JGI IMG/M metagenome (GOLD analysis project Ga0126342, IMG submission 92528) | Coral microbial communities from Lord Howe Island, Old Settlement Bay, Australia - Cyphastrea 1 metagenome | ecosystem: Host-associated > Invertebrates > Cnidaria > Coral ... | reverse complement strand
TGAGGGCCAGTGTGCCATGGTGATTTGCACATGGCGTAAGTTCTTGGGGTCGTGGGGTAAGCGGTGTGCCATGCGGTGGGGTAAGTTCATAGATTTTGGGGCAAGTTACCCCCCGGACTCGTATATATATACAGTACACTCAATATAGATCCCATTAAATGCCATTAAAGGTCAGCATCCTGGCACCTTTGGTGAGCTCAGGAGGCGGAGGCTGCTTCCAAACGGGCGGAGAGCAGTTCCTCAGTGGGCTTCTCCCAGCCATGGTCAATCCATGGATATTTCGCCATGGCTGAAAGTTGGGTCTGAAACCATGGTAGGATTGGAAGGGTCAAATTTTTCGGCCCGTGGTCCCGCAGATTCTGTTGTTGCTACACCATCCTCCATAAAATCCATAAAATGTTGGGCTACTGTAACTAGTGTATCTGATCTTGACCTATAGCCACTTCAAGAATTCATACCTATGCCCATTTGGGTATGCATGAACATGATTGAAACACATTTTGGGATGCTTGTGGATGGTCAAACTTCTGTGGTCCAAGGATTACCGTAACCATCCAGAACTTTCAGCCATATCAACAGCATTTGAGCAGTGTTCAAAACTCCGGTTGGTTGATGATTATAGGGGTTTATACTAGTCATATTGTGGATGGAAGAAATCCTGCACCACCTTGACTTGGATGGTTGAAACCCTATAAATAATGGGGTGTTTACCATCTACCAACTGGTGCAGGATCTCTTCCATCCACAGTCTCTACTTGGGAGTAGCACAGTCCATTGGGGGAATCTGGGGAATCCTGCCACATGAGGCCAGTACCATCAGTTGCGAGGCATTTTTGGCCAGAACTGGGGAGGTCAAGTACCAAAATGGAGGTGATGAGTTGACCTCAATGACCTAAAATGAAATCTAAAAAACCGATTTAATGCACCAAAACAGCTGACCATAGCTGGTCAACATTTGCATTGCATGCACCAATATCACTGAATTGAGCATACAGTATAATACCAGTCAATTGCACATAGTAGAACAAATAATCGCTGGGCCAATGGGTACATGCAATTGACTGGTAGAATCAATCAACTTGGATATTTCCTGAGCTTAGTATTTTTGAGCCTTCGATGCGGTTTCATCTCGTTGCTGCAGCTTTGGATTGGGAAAGCCGCAGGTGTTTGCCATCAGAAAATCTCATATTGATTATTATAGTCATATCATATAGTCTTACAGTGGTCCAGAAATTTGATAGTTAAACGGTTAAACGAAACATAAAACAACATAACAAAACCAAATCTGGTTGTCCGTGTTGCCTCACTAGTGGCCGAAAGACTCTGTCAATGCCACCAAACAGCAATGACGTGGCAGAGCTTGCAAGAGCGGTGGCAATCATCGCTGAGGAGCCAGCGCAGTCAAGAACTCTCCATCTCTCGTCTGTTCCCCATGTTTGCCACTCCATTCTTCTTGTTCTTCATAGTAGGGGTGGGTCAAGACATATATTTTGCCATTTGTTCTTCATAATAGTGGGCCAAGACCTACATATTTATATATTGTTTACATTAGTTTACCATTTTTGGGGGGATGGATGAACATGTTACATTACATTGCATGTTACTTTGATTTACGAGCGTTTTAGGAGGATCCCGAAGCTGCCCGGGGCTTGCTGGGCATCGCAATGACACAGGATAGGAGGATGCCGAAAAATATTCAGAGGCCATGTATTTGTAGATATTTGTAGATGTCAAAGCTAACCCTTATTGTGTATCCATCATTGATGTATATGATGATATGGAATATGGAAAGAATCAAGTCCATATCATCCATATCATTCACATCACCATTGATTGATGTATATTACATGTGTTCAGTCTATTGGATGTTGGATATGCATGGGTTTGAGAGTCTTTTTTAATAGGAGACCACCATGATGTTTTTGCGGCCGGGAGGCACAGCCAGCTGTGGCCAAGCCTTTCATAGCACCGCAAAGACTGGGGCACTACCTCTCTGAAGCGACCGGTGATGACTTTGACGTTGAAATTACTTGGAGTGTGGCCGTTGTGGGCAGCACAGGCTGTGGAAAGAGCAGTTTTCTCCGGCGGTTTTGCGGAAGGAGTGGCAATTTGGAGTAGCTTGGAGGCACAGGGAGGCGACTGCTTTAAAAACGTCAGAATTGAGGTTTTCATGAAGGTGTGGACGGTGTAGATTTCAGACATAACTGGAGAAGAGCAGAAAATGCATTTCTCCTTGTTTGCGACAAGCAAGGTATCAACAAACACTGGTGACAGACTTTATCGAAAAGAGACTGGAACTGGACGGCGATGAAGTGACATTTCATCTTTGGGATACTCCAGGCTGGGCTTGAAACTCCGAAGCTGAAGCAGTCACAACAGATCTAAAGGGATGCCTTTAGGATTTCTTTTGGGCAGAACCTCAGTCTGCAGGGACTGAGAGTTAAGGTCAGTTGGTCATTCCCCTAAAGAAATCCTTTGCACTATCCTCTGGTAAACTAACATAACTATGGAAAATCACCATTTTCAATGGGTAAATCCACTATAAATGGTCATTTTCAATAGCTATGTTAAATTACCAGAGGGTAACCTTGCAGAATGCATCTTTTGCACGGCAGGCATCGATGATCCGCGTTCTTTAGCTGAGAAGCACTGCATGGCCAAAGCTTGCGTCATTGTCTACGCAGCGAGCGATAGGACGGGCAAACATAGAGCCCCAGGGCTTGTGGTTCCCCAAGTTTCCAACATCGTGTTGGGCTAATACACCACCCCCCACCGGCGAATAATAAACAACTAGGGGAGTTTTGAATACTAGGGGGTATCTAATATTAGGGTGAGAAAATTAAAGACCTTAGTTTTTTTTAACAAACTATATATATATATTATACAAATATATTTATATTATATGTCAAAATCGATTAAATTCCCTTTTAAAATCTAATTAATTGGATTTCGAAGGTTCCCCTAATATTAAAATTAAAAAATCCATAATCTATTTCAAAATCGATAAATACCTTTTATTTTTGTTTAAAAACTAATTATATAAACTATTGTCAAAAATTGGATTTCGAAGATTCCCTTAATATGAGATTAGAACCTTAATGAAGAAGCAAAACTTATCTATTTCATTCTATTTCAAATCGATTCAATCTCTTTTTAAAATCTAATTGAAATATTGCCAGAAATAGGAGTTCGACGGTTGCCCTGATATGAAATTAAACCTCAATTAAAGAACCTATTTTTTTCTACTTCAAAATCGATTAAATTCCTGTTTAAAATCTAATGAACATACTGCCAAAAATTGGATTTCCAAGGTTCCCCTAATGTTATAATTCAAAACTAACCATTCTATTTCAAAGTCTATTAAATACCTGTAAAAGCCAGGTCCCCTAATATTAATTTAAAACCTTAATTTAGAAAATCTAAAATGTTCGATTGTAGGGACGGACCCCAATTAAAAAAACTCCCCGGTGTTGACTGGTCCTTATTATTAGTGGGTGAAACCCTCAAATGGGACCTTCATTTTTGAATTGTTTTCTAGAGGGGATCAATTAAAATCACATTTGCCAACTTCAAATTTCCCAAAATTGAACACAGACCCTAGTTTTTAATATGTTGGGTACGTTTAGTATTAGAGGGAATCGATTAAAAAAAATATTGTTTCGGGACAAGGGTAATGAACATTTGCTATGGTGTGAACACCTGGGTGCCAAGGTCAGGGTCGTGCAGTCATTTTTGGCGCACAGCGATCCAGGAAGTCCTTTGAAGCAGCCGAGCTATGGATCGTCATGTTGCGCGAGTTGTGTGGGCCGCAAAGTCTGTTGGTCACTCAGCAGCCTCAGCAGTCTGAGATGGGGGGGTTCTTAAGCCATGGGACACAAAGAAGTTGCTGGTATCATGCAAATTGGATCAAATTGGTATATTTTGATGGGGAAATCGATGGTTTTGGGGTACAGGTACCTCAATTTTGAGAAACATCCAGAGTTTGAAGATTATTGGAATGTTTATTAATATATGGCTATGGGTCAAAAAGTCTGGTACTCTGTTGAACACTGACAGTTATGGATGTCCATCCCACCATTCATATGAAATCCTAATGTATCATAGGTAGTGGCCCATTCCCGTATGAATGCAACCAGCAACTTGCTACTGGAGTCAAACAAACTGGTGGCTGCGGGTTCTTCGTATGAATCATCATGCCCATTTCTTTTGTGACCCGACGTCGGCTGCAGGTTATTGTCCGATGCAAGGATGATGTGGAAGGTGTCGAAGTGGAATTTGAAGAAGGCGAAGCTTTGGCCACAAAGTGTGGAGCTCAGGGAATGGCCAAGGTTTTCCATCGTGGATTTGCCCCATTTGCCCCATTTAGCGGGCCGCAAAAAAGGTTGGAACAATGAGATCTTCATCCACTGGATCTCAACAGGGTACCCTGTTTTGGATAAACCCACGTTCTTTCCGCATTGAGCTGCAAGGAATGGGTGTTCTATCCTGGTCTTCTATTGCCAACGAACATACAATACATATCAATACAGACTAAATATGCTCACAATCTTTTTTCACAGTACATCAACTGCTTACTCATGCTTACTCAATGGTGTAATTTGATAAAAATCAGGTAAGGCTGGGAATGGAACACCACCCGATGCACCCGTTGTGAGGTTTGGCATCAAGCATTTTGCTGCCGGTTCTAGACGCTTGGCTGAGAGGGGATTGGACCATTACGGTTTTTCACCATCGGTTGGAGAAATTGGAGACTTTGCCAGCAAAACTGGGGCGTTGATGATATATATATATATAGATATATGTATATGTATAATTACCTATATGATATATATATATATATATCTAGATATGGTATATATATATATATATAGATATAATTGATATACTATATATATAAATACCTATATGACTTCCATATCCTGAAACAGAGTGGGTTGCGGGACAAAAACCAGGTTTTTGAGCGAAAACCCAGAAAAAGCGGTTTTGGCACCGAAAACCTGCTTTTGGAGGAAGAACTGGTTTTGCTAACCTGTCGAAAACCCGTGAATATGCCGTAAAAATGTGTGAATATCCAGTAAAAACCCGTCAACAACCCAGCGTCAAAAGCCGCCGACGATGCAGCCAAAGGAAAACCGGGTTTTCACTCTGAAAATTGAGATATTTTGCAAAATCCTCTTTTCTTGGGATATGGAAGCTCAAGGTATATATATATATGAAAATATTGGAATTGGGCATGATGGGTTCATTGCTTATGATTTGCAATAATGATCATTGAGTATCCAGCAATCATTCAAGATGGCTCCTGGGTTTCGGGGTTTCTCAGCTGACCTCTTGGTTCATCCCTCTGACAGCGACGATCAATCGCAGGTGCCGGCGAAGCAAAAGAAGTCTTTGTTTTGCTGGCCAAGGATGCAACCTTGCAGACACAACCAACAGAGGTCTTTGAGAAAGTCGTTTTTGGTTAAGGCCAACAAATAGGGTCAGGGGTGAAAGCCTTGACCATTGGCCATTTGCTAAAGATATGTCATATTTTGTTGGGTTCAAGCTTCAGGACATTCCCATAATCTGAGTTACATATGTATATATAATATATAATATAATATATCAAGTTGTATCCTGATCAGTCTTTGGTTTCATTATGTGTTATTCTACTGTTTGATGGTTCAGTCTTGTTGATCAAAAAATCCACGGTTGTGGCATCCACATCCAGCAGCGCCTAGCAGATTTTTACCAGGAGCTGTTGGAAAGGCAGCAGCAAACTGAGGAGCGCTTCCGTTGTGGTGAAGCTGTGGGAAGCCTCCAGCTGCCCGGCAGTTTTTGATTAACTGATGGGGTGGTAAACATAGATGAGCTATGACATACCATAAAATACCGTTGTTGATTGGTGGGAATTATATATTGCCTGAATTATTGATGATGATAATCAATAGCAGGGAAGCATATCAACCAAGTATAATTAGATGGGATAAGAAGAGTTTTAATGGCTCGGATATGTTTTTCCCACTGGTTGGTTGATTCATGGAGGGCCCCGATGTGCCCATAGGATTTTCCAGTGGATTCAATCAGAATATCATGAGAATATGGTGCATACAATCAACCGCAACCATACAAAGGGGATATGGATGGATATGGTGGTTTATATAATCATCTACAATAGCTGCCAGACCTCACTTACAGCAGCAAGTTTGGCAAAAAAGAACCACGCCAATTTCTGGGCGAAGTTCTTTGGTTTGTCCAAAAACAATGTATATACCCCAAACTCCCTCGGCTTGAAACATAAAATCTCATTGTCCTGTCTATTTGATGGCCATAAATTTGGGCATCTCCAAGCTCTGGACAAGCCCAATTCAACCTTTGTCAATGTAAATCTCCGGGCAGTTTTTTTCATTGCCCAGTCAGATTACTGGAGGGCACGGTAATACCAATTGGGTCGTAATCAAGAATCACCTCCAGGTTTGAGGCTACCTGTTGTTGATCCCTGCGCAGGTCATCAGAATAGTGGGAGGGAATAAATAGATGGGTTGGTGGTTTCAATTTGTTCCACGATTTTTCCCATTCCGACCTCAATGAAGTTTGTTTGGCATGGGTTAAAGCCACCCAGGGTCCGGGGACCTGTGATGAGTCTGAGGTGGGCAGACTCTCCCAACACCGCCTGGTTTGAGCCGCAAAAAGGGGGCGAGACAATTCCTTTGCGGCTCCGGGTAGCCCCAAATCATCCACAATTGAACCATTTTAGTATGGAAACCCATGGTGATTTGGGAATCCCATGGGATCCACCAATATCATCATCATTGTGCACTCTGAGTACTTGAAAACAACTCAGAGACAATGTTCCAACATTTTCACTTCCCCAGTAGTGGATAAGTGGGTACTGTATGTAATTTACATATCATATATATTTATATATTATATTTGGTGATCCCTGATGATAGGAGAGGGCGTTCCGTTCTTCCAACAAAACACATAACTCCAAAGGTTGAAACAAACTACTCAAATCCCTCAAGTTGTTCAGCAACCCCAGTATGCACCATAATGGTTACCAACAAGAGGGAAATAGGTGTGCCTGAAAAATGATATACCTCCAAAATGCATAATTTTGAAAGGTAAAACGGTGATTCGAACCAATGAATTAGGATGAATTATAGGGGTTTTCCCTGAAATTTTCAACCCCAGATATCCCAGATTGATTCTCCACATTCTTATAGTTTCCAGTGGTTCTTTCCCCATATTTCTTTGGGGACCAAACGGCAACTTCCCGAAAAGGCGGTTGCAGTTCCCAAGCGGGCGCTGCCAAAGAGTCCTCCTCGTGACTTGGCTCGTGGCGAGCAATTGCGAAACCTGAAGAGAATTGCTTTGGATCTTTGGATACAACATGAATCACAAGTATGATAGTACGTATATATATATATATATTATACATAATGTTCGCTGCTGATTAGTGTGAGGGGGCCCACCCCCTCAAACAATTTGAGGATACTCTATAACTCGCACTTTTTATGCCCCCCCCTCAACATTTTTTTGGTTAATCAACTTAAGTAAGGATTTCTAATTACTTTTAATTTACGTTCAATTGATTTCAATTTACTTTTAATTGATTTCAATTTACTTTTAATTTACGTTCAATTGATTTCAATTTACTTTTAATTTATTTCAATTTACTTTTGATTTACGTTCAATTGATTTCAATTTACTTTTAATTGATTTCAAATTATTTTCAATTATTTATTTTTAATTTATTTAGATTTACTCTTAATTTAAGTTCAATTGATTTCAATTTACGTTTAATTGATTTCAATTTACTTTTAATTTACGTTCAATTAATTTCAATTTACTTTTAATTGATTTCAAATTATTTTCAATTGATTTCAATTTATTTTTAATTTATTTAAATTTACTCTTAATTTACTTTCAATTGATTTCAATTTACTCTTAATTGGTTTCAATTTACTTTCAATTAGTTTCAATTTACTTTTACTTTCAATTTACTTTCAATTGATTTCAATTTAATTTCAATTTAATTTCAATTAACTTTCAGTTTACTTTTAATTGCTTTCAATGGCTTTGTTTTTTTTCACTCCAAAAAGTTGCTGCTCACAATAGAGTACCATCCAAACAATTATATTATTCAGTAACTGAGCCAATCATGAGGTATCCTCTTGAAAAATTGTTTGGATGCTGTTTTTTAATAAGGGTTTAATAAGGCATCTAATTATTTGGGAAACCTTGCATTTTAAAGCTTTAACACAAATATGGTTTTCTAAAGTAAAGGGACCAGCTTTACCCAAAGAAAGGTGGAGAAAGTTTTTTTTTCACTCCCAAAAGTTGGTGCTCACAATAGAGTACCATCCAGACAATTATATATTCAGTAACTGTGCCGCTCATACTGTAATTAATTAATTAAGTAATGAAAAAGGAAGCAATTCAAAAAAAGGAAGCAATGAAACAAAAATGCAACACTAGTAAATAAACATAAAAATAAAATAAAACAAAAAAACATAATTGAATAAGAACAAAATATAAATATTTAAAATAAAAACCAAAAAATAATAAATAAACAAAAATAAGCAATAAAGTTAAAGCATTTGGAAAAAAAATAAAAATTGAAAAATAATCTGGAAAAAATCTCACAATAGAGCCCCCCCCCAACAATTAGCATGTTACTGAATTAGGAGCAAGAAATTTCTCACAATAGGTTACCATCTCTTTAATCGGGTGCAAACATTAATATATATATATATATATTATATACATTATATATATATACACACATATCACATATGTTCTAATCGCTGCTTATCCCTTTGACAACTCAAAACTTGGTGTTAACATCACCATCGCTTTTTCCATGACATGCAAAAATATGGCACTGTTCGTGTCAGTAGACTTGAACCAGTGGAATTGGCGACAGCTTCGACTCAAATTGTTTGCATACATAGAATATGCCAGACACTGCCAGTTCTTTGAAACACGAGCTTCCCACTCTGAAAGCATGTTTAATCAATTTATATCAATTTAAATAATGATACCTATCCTCATTGCAAGGTTTTGGGAAAAGGTCACTGGACGCACCAAAATTGCGCAGGTGCAAAAGCAAAAGCTGCCAACAGACCAGGACAGGATCGGTTGGTTCACAGGAAAATTTGCTGGACCCACCATGACCCAGTGGGGCAAAGTCCTGTGTCTCCATGCAAGCGCTGGATTCGTCTCGGTTTTGGAATCCTGCATGTTCAATTTTTTGACATTTGAGATGAAACAAACACATCAAATGACATCATGGTGGCTTGCACAATGTGAAGGTGTTGCAGGTGACGCTTCTCGTGGTGCTGGTCCTAAAGCAAGTTCATCAGGTGCTGGTCCCAATGTGTCGGAATTGCCAATGCATACAGTACTCGTAGCATCTTTTTTGCCAGAATTTGCGGGCATGTGTTTGATATTTTTGGATGTTGTTTTAGACATCTTTTGACTCGAGATTGACGGACGCTTGCATTTCCACTTTAATTGTTCCATTTGCAGCACATGTTCCTTGGGTCGGAACAGGTCCGCGGCCAAAGTCAAAATCAGAAGTGAGGAAACCAGGCCACATTGGTATGGTGAGCCTTTTTCTGATGGTTTCAAAGATGGTCCTTTTTCTGCTCCCATCCCTCGTTCATATTAAGCACCCCCATGTTGTCATGTTGTGGTCCCAAAGAGGTGGTACAGTCAACGATAAACCATGGTTTCTGGGGTCTGTTTTTCATATGCCCGGGGGATTTTTTCTTCAACGGTAGAAATTGGCTTTGGGATGATGCCAAGGAGTAGCACCATGAGTAGGGCACCATCCCGGTCCCTAGGGAGCCCCGGTTGCTTCAAGGTGAGCCATCAGTTTCTGATGGTTTCTGGATGTTAAACGGATGTTTGAAAGAAACCAGCGGTTTTTATCACACAATCCAGAAACCTATCGGTTGAAAACAGGGAACAACTATGATATATATATATATTATATATATACATACATAATTACATATAATTACATATATATATATAACCCACTATGACCTCATGATATCTCCATGAAATCTCCATGTTGGAAGTTTTTGTGGCTCATTTGAGAGCCATTTTGCTGTTGGCCCATTCCAAGACAGCCCCAGCAGCTTCTGCCTTACAGGTGCTGCGAAGGCCAAGGCAGCAATTCAGCTGCCGGGTACGAAAAGCAGAGGCGCTGGGGTGCGGAGGACTGATGATTCAAGCAGCAAAAATGGGGAGAAAATATGATGAAACATGATGAAACCAACAAAATTGTGGAACATTGAGAATTTAAGGATATTTAATGATGTTTAAACATCAAGGAGGAAGTTCAAGAATTGGATTGTTGAAGCACCAAACAAAATAAAGGGACAGCCAAGGGACAAATCAGGATCCCAACCCCAGTGGGCCAGATTCAGATGACCAAGATTTCACATGAGTTGGTTGAATCATGTGGTTGGTTCAAGGGGAAAAACTACAGGAAACGCTAGTCCTGCAGGCGGCTCGACAAGTTCCACGCAGCCAGAAGTGACACAAAACTCAGGCGCTGATTTCGGAATGTTTTTCAGACGGCCCCTTTCTGTGGAGCTACAGGAAATGTATATATAATTATGATCCAAATGAGTGTGTCTGAAAGTAGGGTACCCCCTATTCCATCGATTGTCATCACCATCACAATAATCATCGTCATCATCCAGGCTTGGACGGATCCACAAAGCACAGCGGCGAGGAGCAAGAAGGTGCGAGATGCGGGGAAACGACAGCTGAAACAGGCTGAACGTGTCGTGTTTGTGTTCTTTGACTGTTTGTTTCTTTAGCTCTTGATTCGTTACTTTGGATAGAGATGAATATAGATGATATATGATGATCTAGCAGATTCATGCAAATTGACAGCATGGGAGCTTTTGGGGATGGGTCGAAACCACGAACGCCAGCACTTCATCCTGTTTCCTTCTGACGAGTTGGACATGATCTATCTCAAAGACCATGAGTTGCACTAGGAGTCAGGAGTCGGATTTTTTCGCCAATTTGCACGTTGAACAGCAATAGTGCACAATAATGTAAACATATTGATATCATGTGATGATATGTATCTGTATATTTGTCATGTATGATTTTGGGACAGCGTTTGGATATATGTGCATGTGCAAGATCAAACATAGAAGATACAATGTTAGAGGGTCAAAACCGCAGATAAGTTATTTCGGATGCAAAAAACAACTTAGATATTTGGTAAATACCTAGGACTGAAAAGGACCATGACAACAACATAAATAAATAAATAAATATATATATTATATAATATGTACAAAATATATATCTATGATACATAAATACATAGCATCGTTTTCATGAATGGCGAGGGGGGGCAGGGCGGAACACAAAATCCAGAAAACGAGTACCAAGAGTTGTAGCAATCATAAGGTCAAGTGCCGTGCAAATTACATTATGCTTTTCGTTGCATGATTTTGTCTCTTCCAAAGTTGACTTTCCTGGCAGGGAAACAAATCATAAACCAAAGGATGTTGTCCAGATATTGAGACAAACCCGTTTGTATGTTTTGCTTCCTATGCGTTTCATATCTTTTTTTTTGCATAAAAAATGCAATGGCCTTGAACAAAATCCTGGGGCCTGTGCCACAGTTTCTTTATTCCAGGTGCTTGTTCGCCCATGACACCCACGACACCCATCTTGGAGACCATCAAGCGGCGCCATGTGAAGCTGTCGACCATTGAGAGCGTGGGGAATGTACAAGGCCGGGCGTCTCGCGCTCCATGGGGGAAGCAGACTCTTTTTTAGCCAGAACACTCACTCTAGATACTCTAGTTATCAGAAGTCTGATTCAAGATACGGGGGTCTAAATTTGATGGTTTATTATAGTGACCACCTGGCACCCTATATTTAGATGGCCGTGAAAATGGGGGCAACAAAAAGCCCCCATTTTCAGATACCCGGCTTGATGTGTAAGAATCTTCAAGCCACTTGGCATGCGCAAGCTACCAAAAAGAGATTAATGGACTGTGTATCATTGACAATGTTGATTTGGAAAATCTGTGTGGTTGTAATCATATTAATCATATAAATCAATCAATCAATATATTACTCATATTAATCATAATTTAGTTCATATGATGTATATGCACAATGTCAACCCCGGATTAATAAACCATGGTTTATTAATTAGGGGGGGTACAGTATTCCCCCAATAGTCATGATTTGATACTGTTTTATGGTACCTTCCCTTTTTGAAAAACAGCTGTTTTAGGGGTTTATTAATCCAGGGTTGACATTATATGTACTGTGATATTGAACTATCCAAATGAGACCAGGCTGGGCATGCTGGGCATGTCCGACCCTCCTCCCATGTGTCTGACTTCAGATGACACGCCACCTGCAGCGTCGGCCTCTGTGCTACCTGGGCTGCCAGATGAAGCATCGGCATCGCAAGGCCAGGTACACAGGGTTAAAATCGGGAAACCATTGGGGTTATGGATAGAAATGGGGTTATACAATGATGATAATGTAAGTTGGATAAGGATAGAATGTGATAGACTTGTATAGTGAGGATATGGGGTTATTTATACGTGTATAATATATATAATATATATATAATATATATATATAATATATATATATATATTATATATATATAATATTATTATTTATATATATATTATATTATAATGCCAACACCGGATTAATACCACCCCCCGGAAGGTAGGGGGGTACCTTCTGTCTAGTTTCCTTGACCACCCCTTAATAATAAGCAACTCTGAACCATAAAACTTTGGATATGGCTTACGTCAATTAGATCTTAATAGAATTCCATTGGATTTGTTAAAATCTCATGGATCAGAAAGGTGGTTG
>Ga0126342_10016494_pt1 | contig 12871 bp, 19 predicted proteins | sample Cyp1metagenome_FD_92528 | JGI IMG/M metagenome (GOLD analysis project Ga0126342, IMG submission 92528) | Coral microbial communities from Lord Howe Island, Old Settlement Bay, Australia - Cyphastrea 1 metagenome | ecosystem: Host-associated > Invertebrates > Cnidaria > Coral ... | reverse complement strand
GATTGCCTGGCCACCTCTCGCACGGTCCACCTCCACACCCCAGCTAGAGACAATCCAGTCAATATGGCTATCCCACTGCGGTGTTCTACAAGGCTCATGACATACTTGAGCCAATTCAATTTGACATGCCATCTCACTTCTTCAAGGTGGACAGCAAAACATGATTGCATGCAAACAACTAATATAGTATGGAATGATTGTGGATTCTCCACGGAAATTGTGGGACAATCCCATGTACTCTCCGATAATCAAACGTGGCATGCTGGAAAATCCCTCATTTTACTTCGATGATTTTCCCGGATTCCATTCATAGAGATTTTCCCAGCTATCAACTTACATTTATAGAAATTTTCCCAGCTATAAACTTCTATGGAGATTTTCCTAGCTATAAACCTCGATTTATCTATGCGATTCTCCCAGCTATAAACTTGCATTTATAAGTGATTTTCCCAGCTATAAACCTACATTAATAAGCAACTTTTATAGGGGATTTAAAGGGGATTTCTGGGTAGCCTTGCAGATTCCCAAGGGGATCTCGAGGTTCACCCCAGTCCGCGCACCGGTCGTCTCGAAGCTCAAGGCTGCTGACGCCAGAAGCACCTGCTACCGGCCACCATTAAGGGCCACCATTAAAGGTTAATGTTGGGGACACCAACTGACACAATCTGCAGTATATACTATCATATACTATCTATCTATGCAAATAAATACGTATGTCATGAATTGTCATGATTTGTAATATAATGCAATGCAATGTAATGTAATGTGATTTGATGTAACGCAGCGTCAGGTAAGGTAACAGTAATGTCATCGTATGGTATCGCCTGGTGCCGTATGGTATATACTCTAGTAATCAGAAGAGTAGTAGCGTACATGGAAGACCTATTCACTCTTTATAGTTTTTCATTATCTGGACTCTAGACTCTAGACATGGTGGATTTTTCTGGTTGCAATGCCTATCCACTGGAAGGCAACATAAAGAGTCCGCATTTTTGGTAAACACACATCATCTGGGCTGGTGATACCCAAGATCATCCCTTGTCAACTCCTACCAACAGCACGTGTGTTGTACAAAATGCTTTAAACAGGCTTGACAACTTGACAACTTTCCGAATTGCATCCCCGTGATGTACCGGCAAAACCACTCAACCTCTGGGGAGGTCAACCTTCTAAATTCTCAAACAGGTACCCCCAAATCCCCTAATTTATCATCATTTTGCTTACGAAAACGGTGATTTTGGGGTATCTTTTTGACTCAAATCGCTCCGCAGGTCGCACTTCGAAGGCATACCATGACTGATGGCACTGCATCCGCGCTGAGGCCTCGAGCTTCAACCCCGAAAGAAACCGCAATGACTATGTAGGTATATCGAAACTATGTGTCTAGATGTTGTATATCGACAAAATTCAGACACATTCACACATTATTTAAAAAAATATAAATGTAATTATATATCTATCTCTTTCTGTATGCAGATAATACGTAGACATACAGTTAAAAATTAATTTTACGAACTAATTGCAATACAAATGGTGCGCAAAGGGCTGGAACAAAAAAAACAAAAAACACCTGGTGGGAAAATCCTTCCCAACTCCTACCTGGAGGCACCGGTGGCTGCCAGTACCTTAGGCCAGGTGCATGATGCCAGGACCAAGTTCCATGGGTTCCACGATCTACAACTGGGGTTTGAACGGTTTAGCACAGTTCGAAACAGTTGGCAGGGGTTTCCCATGTCAAACATATGGGTTTTCCATACCGAAGTGGACTGAGGGATTAAGGGATCCAACATGATACAACGTATCAGTACTTCCAACGTGGTGCGGATCCAGGTTTGACAGTATATTGCAAAATTTCAGTGGTAGTTTCTCTTGAACAGAAACCGTCACTTGCAAAAAAACACACGCACAAAAATACAGCGGCAAAACCACCTAGACATCCACTAAATATTTTTTCAACGTGGAACGTGTAAGAACTTGAAATCCAAAAGATGAATGAGATCCAAAAGTTGGGAGGCAAGTAATCTAAGCCGGTTGTTACCAAGACCCCACAGTTTGACTAGGGAAGAATCGATCAAATTCCCACATGACGCTCTCATTCCAAAGCCACAACTGTCAAGGACAACCAGTGAACAAAACAGTCCCCGCCACAAGCTTTGGACTGAAAACTTTGAAATTGTAAAGGTTGTCAAGGATATATGGTATAGAATATCAAAGATCATCAATACCTATCTAAATCACAGCTGTGGAATAGATAATCAAACAACAACATTATGTACATATACATATATATATATATATACATACATGAACGATTTTACTTGTAGAAACCGTATATATATATATATATATATATGAATGATGTATATATATATATATATATCTAACAATATACATACATATGTAAACATACATAAATACATACATACATACATTCATGCATGCATACATGCATACATACTTTCCATTCCATTCCATTCCGTTCCGTTCCGTTCCGTTCCATTCCGTTCCATTCCATTCCATTCCATTCCATTCCATTCCATTCCATTCCATCACATACATACATGCAAAGATATATATATATCTGTAAATATATATACGCATAGATATGTATACATATTGTGGAAGGATTGGCATGTACGCACATAAAAAACAAAATAACCCAGGCATATGTATATATATATATATATATCTTACTGTATTTATATAACACACGAAAACACTATAATTAACTATACATGTATATATATATATATTTATAAACACACACATGTATATATATATACATATGCATATATATATACAGATATATAATTGATATATATATGTATATGTTTGTGGTCTTTCACCCCAATGAAATAATCGTTGTCGCTCAGCGGTCCTTTTGTTGAATACCTGTTCAAATCATGTTCCTCAAACAACACAGCAAATGTCGCGTTCGCGGAACATTCGCCACGGCCAAACCACTGGGATCCACTGGGCACTTTTCCTGTGGTAAGTTTGCAGTCCCATTCATTTTGCATCATGTTGCCGGTTCTGAAATATGGTACCTGGTAGCTGATAAAACATGATAATTAGAACTGAGTCAGCCAGGATCAAACATGATAAAGCATGAAACTGGGACACTCAGAAAATGCGATAGGTTTAGAATGGTGCTTTCTTGGAGAAATGTCTCAGAAAGGGATGGTATCACCGGAATCCTCACTTTCCAAGAGACTTTGCGGAGAAAATCAGCAGGAGTTTTTCCGCGTGCATTTGGGATGTCACACCGCGTCCCTGCCAGAATGCTGAAGATCAACGGAGTTGAGTCATAATGACGGTAGGCTACATTTGTGAGGGCTGAGGGGCTTGCATAGTGGATGAGCTGAAGTATTTTCATAAAAGACCACATTGTAGTGCCAGTCACAGGAGCATACAGCCGCTCGTTACAGCCGCTCGTTCACGTCTGCTGATGCCTTGATCAAGCACGAGATGGTGTGGATATCTCCATTGAAAGCCAATGTGCAGCGCAAGCAAAATCGCAGACTGACTTGTTTCCCCATGGATGCCAGCAACTCGTTCATGACCCCAAGGCTGCCACAGCAGCAGGCTGACCGAAATGGGCTTAAACCAGGATGGCTGTTGAGACTGCAATCCGCCTTGGCTTCTAAGAGAAGATGAACTGCCTTCACATTGTCCGAAGCACATGCCCAGGGCACCTGCAGACTGCAAAACCTCATTGCTGTGGTATGCCGCAGCCAGGGCTAGAACTGAGACCTTGTTGCCTGAGGTTGGCAGGTTGGCATGCACGGCGGCCTTGGTGATTATGTCATTGGGGTTGGCGCTTCTTTGCAAGAGGGCTCTCACCAAAGAGACATTCCCTCCCAGCACGGCGTAGCAAAGTGGGGACCAGCCTGCAGAATCACGCTCTAAGACTCGTTTGAGCTGGTTGTCATGCAGGAAACGTGAAACCATGAAACCATTTGCATCATGGGAAGGGTCAATGTCTGTTTCAAACGCAGGTACCAAGCTCTCAATGGGTTGTAGGCCAGCAAAGCCTCGTAAGCAATAGTAGTGGAGACTCAGAAGAAATCGATACTTGTGGGCTTCACCGCTGTCTAAGAGAGAGTGCAACTTCTTCCAAAGCATTTGAAGAACCACCTGGCCAACAGTGCTCCTATCACTCTCAACGCTAAAGTCTCCTCAGGAGAAATAGTCATACCAAATGTGGAGCGAAATTGCATTGACGCCAGATGCCTTGGGACACTTGACCCGCCCAAAGACAGATTCTGCCTCCAATGAAAAGGAGGCCCGGCTTCGACCTGTGATCAAATTCTGCATCGATTCGGTTGTAGAGCTGCATGCGGCGGTGAAGCCAGCTGCAGCAGGGGACTGTGCCAGCCGCTAAAGCGCCGGAGCAGCATCAGATGCCGCCGGCGCCCGCTGCTGGATGGTGGCGGTGTTGCCACAGTTCCTCAAGCAATGCCGTAGCAGATGTTAAGAGTTCAGTGTCCTTAGTAGAACATTCCTCAGTAGGCCAGAGCCAACGAGCCTGCAAATCATCAACTGGCCCATGCTTGGGTTTGATTGGACGAGCTGGACATTCCCAAATGATGTGTTTCCAATGTCTCAACTGACCACAGCCCCAGGTACACAGGTTGCCTGGTGATTGACGGTGAAGTGTCGCAGGAGAAACTACTGCACCTAACAGGAAAGTTCTGCTGGCCCCAGTGGCCGTCCTTAGCCAATCCCTTGTGGCCTGGACACGCCCAGGCAGAAATTCAAGAGGAATGTCTGGAAGCTCTCTGCGGCCGCTAGCCTGGAAGCTCTCTGCGGCCGCTAGCGCGCAACAACTTCCACTGCTCTATTCGCCACGCTTCCCGTGACAAGTGACAGATTCTCTTTGAGTCATGTTCGTCCCCAATGCTAGGCACAGGGATACTTTGGTTAGGGATTTTCGGGTGAGTCCAACGTTTACCCAAACGGACATGGTCGCTTTCTGACCAGCCCGTAAATTTGAGCCATTCCCGGGCAAACGTGCAGCCTGGGAGTTCCCAGATCTACTTGCAGTGTCTTCAGCGCGCACCATTCGCCTGAGCCACAACACCAGTTGTCGTGTTCCCACAACTGGCTCTAAAACAGTAGTGCCCCCCTTCAAGGAGTCTCCTTAGTGCCGGCGGTGACTGTCTGAAACCTCCACAGGCTTTGTGGACCGCCTGGCCCAAAGCTTTGCTAAGTTCCTTAGTAGGTCCCTTACCTGTCCAACCATAGGCCGCCCTGCTGAGGACAGTTGCCCGACATGTTTCAAGTTTAGCCACCCGAGGGAGTGGTAACAAGGCAATTCTTTGGGCAACTATCTTTGCCAAAGAGCGATCGCGTCAGTCTACCAACATGGCTACCGAGGACCTCAGCAAAAGGCAAAATTCTGGCTTGAAGACTGTGGCCTTGCAAATTTTCCCTTAGTCTATTTCCTCGGTGGCTGTTCGCTGCCACCAGCTGAGCCTTTTGTTCATTCTCCCGGAAACCAAAGTTAGAAGAGAACTGGAACCAAATGTCACAAGTTTGGACAAGGTGTTGGGGGGATTTCAGGATGAAACGACGGTCGTCCATCCAAACGAAGTGCTTAGGAACAACAGGACTCAAGTCTCTTTCAACGTTTTTTACCCCCAAAGACATGACGCAGTTCATGGCTAAAGGCGAAAGTGGATCTCCCTGTGGAATCCCAATGTCTGTGGTCACTGCCTCTCAGAAACGCATTTGTTCCATGTCATCCACCGTTGTTGGTGGAGCCATTGGCGTCGCAGGACGCCAGTGAGTCGGGGGGGAATCGGGGGAATTCCCAGAGTCCTCATGGAAGTGGTGGCAACTTCCGCTTGAATGTTGTCGAAGGCTTGGGAAAGGTTTAACGTGGCAAAGAACCCATCGATGTGCAGCAGGTCATGAAGTTCTGATGTGACCATGTCAGCTCCTTGTTGTGTTTCCGGGCCTCCAAGAATCGAGGAGGGCAGAGGTTCCTTATACCAATGCTTCATGCTGTCAGATTGAGCCCACATTGATGCAAAAAGTCGATACCAACAAGAATAAATGTTAACTGTTAATAGGTCTGGTGTTTCTGGGGTCCAAAAGATTGTCCTCAGAAACCTTGTTAGCCTTACGCAAATTAATCTGCTTACTGTCCTGAATACCTTCAGGCGTTTGGCCGTATGTTTCCCATCTTTCCGTAATGACAGGGGTAAAGCTCGAAGTTCTGAGCTGGTCCACTGGTCCGGTCCTGGAGCGCCATGACGGTGTTTGACAGCCTTCGCCAAATCAGCCATAGTTGGGCGGACGCCTGCATAGTCACGGTGAAGTGGCTGAAGGAGATCCTGCACCATGGCCACCATGGAGAGTTGTTGAGGCAGTGAGAGTTGTGCTCGGTGTCTTGCTGCATTCCAGTGGTTTGTGATGGCCGCAATGGAATTTTCATCGCCAAGGAAAACTTCACCATTGGACGCCAGTAGGCAGGTGAGGGCATTCCTGACCTCTGTGGATCCACCTGAATCTTGTAGCCAATTTGGCTCATTGCTTGCCGCCAGTTCTGAAGCTGCCCAATTTCTTGCTGAACTTGCAGGAAAAGGTCCGTAATGGAGACATCTTGGGCATCGAAGTGGAGCTTCTTGCATAGTCTTTGAATTTCCATGTCTCCTGGTCTGTCGGTAAGGAGTACTTGCCACTTTGGCCACTCCGTTTTGGGCGTTTTCGTTCTTGCATGGAACCAAGCCGTTTTGTGTTTCGACGGCTCACCCACACATGCTTGGGAGGTGTGTTCCGGGCCTTGACCATTCGGCAATTTTGGTTCCATTTGTGGAATTCAATGGAGTTGTTAATCGTCTGATCCAAGGCGAATTTCTTGGCCGTCTCATCAAACATGTTGTGTATCGCTTTGAGGAAAGTTTCCCATTCGAGGTTGACGTCCAGGTTGGGAGAATCCAGCACATGAAACAGCTCCCGTTGGGCGTCGCTACCCTGTTTCCAAGTGGATTCAAGCATTTCTGTCCATGTTGTGCTGGAGATGGAAGGCGGTTGTTTCCACGAGCCTCTGTTCTGGAGAATCCCTCTGTGAGAATCCAGTTGCCATGTGGCTGATGGTCACCGATTTTGCTATGTGCTCACCGAGGACTTCCGTCATGTTGGTGACGTTGCTGCAGAGTGGGAGCTGGTTGCAAAAGACCAGGTCCAAATCCGTAACCTTTGATTTCCATATCGAAAGGAGGTGAAGTGGCCCAACTGCACTTCCCTGGAACTGTTGGGCTACCGTATGCGCACATGATTCGTCAAAGTCTTCATTGAAATCTCCTCCCCAGAGCCACGGTCGATTGCCTGCAGCGCAACCGTGGTGGAGGAAAAGTTCTTGGGCTGCCTGCGCAGCCGAGTCAGCAAGTCCAGGTCTGGGAGGGACGTAGATGTTGGAAAGAGTCACTGTGTTCTGCAATCTTCCTTTGCTTGAGTTCACGATGGACTGCCGTGAGTACTCCACCTCGTGCTCGCATTTGGCCCCACCTGTCTGGTGTGGTAGCCCCCGGCACATAATAGGTGTTGTAGTCACATGAGGTCAAAAGACATGTCATGGTTTTGATTTCGCTGTTTGAGCAAGCTGCTTCTTGAGGGCTAAAATCCCTGGTTTGGTCCTTTTCTCATCCTGCAGCAGGCCTTCAATGGCCCTTTTAACTCCAGGTCCCCCTTGCACATTTAAGGGAAATGACTTCCAGGGTTGAGGGTCCTGGGTTTTTCGCCTCTCCTACCCTGATACCCTTGTAAGCCAAACAATGTCCTCCTATCCTAGCATTGGAACGTTTGTTGTCAGGAACGATCCTGGTTTCAACCCAAGCCTTGTTGCTTTTTCCTAAAGCGGTTTGTGCTGACAATGAGTTTCCTGAGTTTAGTGACCGTGTAAGGGGGGACACAGTTCTCTGCTCGCATTTCCAAGTGTGAAGACGCTTTCTACCACCCGCAACAAGGCACACCTTACACATGTGGATAGCTTCAGTGTTATCTTCGGGTTTCTGTTCTGTCAAGGGTGCGTTGTGCTTTGTTCTTGTCGAAAGAGGCTTCGGGATGGGCCTGTTTTTTGTGCGCAGCGACGCTCATGATCCTGTGGTGTTTCTTTTCGATGTAAGGCAAGCCGCCTTGGCAGATGTTGCAAGTCCAGCTACGCTGATCCATGGGGATGTGTTGGGACACCGCGAAGATTTGCGTTTGTTGACCTATGCGCGCCTGTTGTTTGTATTGCTGCCTTTCCTCAGAGCTATGGCGTTGCATCATGTGATTGGTTTTGGTGTACCGCAACCTAAACCTAGCATCCGGGCCCGCTTGACTGTTGACCGTGTGGTTACAAATGTGGCAGGTCCAAACCTGAGCTTCCTGGGGACACGTGTCCTTTTTGTTTTGCTTAGGGCGCTTGTCCTTGGTACGGGGGTACGCCATTGTGTCTTCGCGAAAGCCCTTAGAAGAGGACGCGGATGAGGATGAGGCAGGGTTGAGGTCATGTCTAAGAGCCGCGGTTTAGTCAAGAGACGAAGGTGCAAGTGACAGCGAGTCTTCCATCCTTGAGTCACAGCTACTTTGTTTGTATGTGCATCTTTTCAATGGCCTCCAGTTTTTCACACCCGGAGCTGATGAAATTTGGCTGAGAAAGGACCGAGCGAGCTGAGGATGCTCCCAAATGATTCTGATGGCAGTGAAAGGACCGAACGAGCTGCGGATGCTCCCAGATTGAGCACACTACCAGGCCCCGCACCTCTAAGTTCCTGACTGCTCGGCCTTCTCGTCATCTGCAACCAAAATTCTGGAATGGGGGAGTCATGTTGGTGTTTCAAAAGGCAGCGATCGTGGACGTCCTTGAGGGTCAGACAAATAGGAGTCTTTTTTGATCTGTCCTGTCCCTCTCTGGATCCCAAAATGACATATCGCTCTCAAACTTCGTTGTGGTGTTTCCAAACAATTATATCTGGAGACTGATTGCGAGGGCTTGAATCAGCCAGCCATCGGCATAGAACTTTTTCATGGCCGCCAGTTTGAAGTATTCCTCAAAGTTTTTGGGTGGGTCCACCATTCCCCCCCTCATCGTGACAGTTTCCTGGGGGTCGTGGACCCAGATTTTCCTGCTGAGCTTACAGCTGGCCAACTCTTTAACTGCCAAGGTGCGAAGTCTGGCACCTTCTCTTTCAGCCGAATCCTTACAGAGATCCTTCTTTTGTTGGTTCTGGGCTAAACACTGAGCGACGCAGCGAAAGGCACAGTCACCTGATCCGCCGTAGCCCAAGATTCGCCAGTTGTCTGGGCAGTTCGCAATCAATTGGTCATCAGGTTGTTCCATCTTAGAAGAATTTAATTCCTTTTTGGTTTTATCTTGTCTTTTCGGTGATCGTTCTCTTTGAGAATCGTTAGTGGATTCCTGGGTTTGTGTATCCAAAACCGTCAGAGGAATGGAGAGGTTCGACTTATCCCCTTGGTTGGATATTTCCGGTCTTTTCTCATCAACCCATCTTTTAACAGGTCTATTGATCCACTCAGAGTCTTTTGAGTTTCTCGCTTTCGTAGTGCTGGGACTGACTGTAACATGGCCAGAGTCATCTTTATAGTGCCAAACAATTTGGGACCCATTTGGGGGTCTGGCCTTCACAAACCACTCTGGCTCATTTCCTCTCGTGAAACTGCGGCGGCGTGAGACGACCACCAAATTTGTCCATCCTTGGCTTCCCAACAACATCCGTATTGATCAAATTCTGCAGCGCTTTCTGCAAAACTCCAAGCTGCTCGAAGTCTGGGTCAGGGTGATGGCGAGCGATCCATTGATGCAATACAAACATGACTTTGCCAAGCGTCAAACATTGGAAATTCACCAGTGCACCAGCGTCCATCAACTCCTCATGTGATTGCATCCTGGTCATTGTAATCAGAACCTCCAAGGGCACTGTCATCATGGGAAACGCTTGCGGGTCATTTCCGAAGGCCATGGAAGGAAAACGGTGGCACCTGCCGAACCGTCAAATTACATTGGGGGTGCGACTTGGGCCTAGAGGGACAAACATGAATGGAATGCGCGCAGTTGCGCCAGGATTCCAGCTTTTTTGTCTCTCTCTCTCTCTGTGTAAATAAATAAATAAATATATATATATACATACATATATAAAGACAAGATAAGATAAGATAGGAAAAGAAAAGATAAGATAAGATAAGTAAGAATAGATAGATAGGATAGGATAGGACAGGATAGGATAGGATTATATAGACAAATGGATGGATAGATATAGATATACAGAAAACAGCTAGATAGATAGATAGATAGATAGATAGACAAATAGATAGACAGACAGATAGTGGATAGATGTATTCCTCTGACATATGGCGCAATCAAGACACACCAATATCCTGCCCATAAACTTCTGTGCATCCCTGCAAGTCGTTGTCCGAGCCCAAGATAACATCAAGATGCCATTGACCTTCCTGGTGCTTGTAGACCGGCTATCAAATTTATGGCTGGAAGCCAAGCATGTAGTGCAAGAGAGCCATATTCTCCGTGTTTTGAGCTTTCCAGGTAAGTTTCTGAGGTGAATTCCCCCGAGAATCACAACAACTAGCTGCATGATTGCAAACCCCAGAACATGCAGGTTTTATTTTGCCTATCTGATTTACATATGATATGGGGGGTAATGTATATGCATATGCATATGTATACGCGTATTTTTGTATATCTATCTATCCATCTATCCATCCATCCATCCATCCATCGATCCAATCCATCCATCTATCTATCTATCTTTTCTTCGATCTATCTTTTCTTCGATCTATCTATCGATCTATCTATCTATCTATCAATCTATCAATGTATCAATCTATCAATCCGTCAATCCATCAATCCATCTATCCATCTATCCATCTATCCATCTATCTACCTATCTACCTATCTTCTGGTGTGTCTTGATTGCGCCATATGTCAGAGGAATACATCTATCCATCTATCTGTCTGTCTGTCTGTCTATCTATCTATCTATCTATCTAATATTATGTAATATGCATATTAATGTTGCAATCCGCATTGACCATATCTTACCCCCTGGTGTTGACATTGGTGCTTGTGGTACTTCCCCCTACAAGGTGGCGCCGCCCACTTTGGATCTACTGTACCACTAGTGACACTAGTGGCCTAGTTCTCCGAGTTATAAACCAACTTAGCTACAGCAAGTACTATGGGACTATGGGGCATCACCTTGTAGAATTCCGTACTCCTGGAAATTACATGGATCAAACACATCTATGATATAAATGCTGAGATGACATTTATCTTGCCCATGCCGTATCCTTGCGGACACTGAGATCAATCTGAGAGGTATCTCTGCCATCTGTTTCTAGAGTGACAGGAGCCGCCAAACACTTAAGCAGATTCTAACATTGCTCAGTGATATCACCATGGTTTTCTTCAACTTTGGAGGCTTTGACATTTTCAGTTGATCCCGAAAAATATTCCAGAAACGTTGCATCTTCCGAATTCTTCCCATCCGCTTGGAAACCTAAGAGCTTGTCCTGTCCTCATCCTCCTCCAAAGCTTCCGGATCCAAGGAGAGACGCGCGTAGACGGCCTGGGCGAGTAGGAATTGACCCCTTTTTTTTTGGGGAAAAAATGAATAGAACTATATATATAAAACTGTTCTATTCTCAGGACACGGGTTGCTAAATGTCCCAATCAACATCACCCAACTATTGGGACTGTAGATATGAATGTAGTCTTCAATAAATACATACAAATTACCTGAAGGTGATGATCAAAAAATCCCAAACAAGAACATTTGCCAACCCCTGCAGGATTATCAGGAATATTTGGCAATTTTAACGGGAACGTATTCGCTTCGCTTCGGACGTGCCAACCCTGAAGGAAGCCAATATTGGGATGGTTTCCCAATCAAATCCAAACAATATTCTCAATAAAATCCAAGTAAACTCAATGTGGGAATTCTGATCAGTGAATAGATAACAGTAGATTCGCCAAAATATTCCAAATCCCAAATAATTTTGGGATGGTTTTCACAATCTAACCACTGTGGTGAGGTTGGCCCGGATTGATGTTAGGCTGGGTGTGGGTGGATTGAGGAAGAAATTCACAGAACATCTGCAGAAACAATGGGTTTGTACTATCCACATTATCCAATATGGGGATGTTCCTGAACATATTCTTTTCAAGACGTTCTTTTTGACGGATAGAACTAGCAATGTTTACAGATGCTGCACATTCCTGTCATCAATAGTAGTTATCCATGTCGGAGGGACTCGAGATCACCACCTATATATATTGAATCACATTCATGCATCATGACGTTACCTTCAAGGAAGCCCTTCACGGAAGCGCGCACATACACAAATACACACATATATGTATATATATATTATATTTATATGCATATGTACATATGTATATTATATACATGCATACATATATATATGTATACTTATGTATACATGTATATATATATCTATATATGTACATGTATGTAAATCTAAATATACATATACAATATATATATGTATATATATATCTACTTATGTATGTGTATATATATATGTATATATATGTGTGGCACGTATACATATGTAAATGTACAAATACAAATGTATATGTACATATGTATATATACATATGTATATACATATAAACAAATATTTACATATATATAAATGACTTATGTACATATATATATACAGATACGTATACGTATAAGTATACGTATAGGTGTATGTATGTATGTATGTATGTATGTATGTGTGTCTGTGTGTCTGTGTGTCTGTGTGTCTGTATGTCTGTATGTCTGTATGTCTGTATGTCTGTATGTCTGTATGTCTGTATGTCTGTATGTCTGTATGT
>Ga0126342_10016493_pt1 | contig 12871 bp, 18 predicted proteins | sample Cyp1metagenome_FD_92528 | JGI IMG/M metagenome (GOLD analysis project Ga0126342, IMG submission 92528) | Coral microbial communities from Lord Howe Island, Old Settlement Bay, Australia - Cyphastrea 1 metagenome | ecosystem: Host-associated > Invertebrates > Cnidaria > Coral ... | reverse complement strand
CATAAGAAGTTCGTGTTCCCTGATAAAGTATTGGCCTTTCTGCTCCAGTGTTCCCGGTCTAATCCTGGCGAGTGGTTAGATCCTACTCAGAAGAAACATGTCGCTTTGTATTGGAAACCTTCCGATTCCTTCGACGTTTTGTTGTGACTGCTCAAAGTTCACAATCTCCTGCATGTTGACCTGTCCTAATTCAACGTATCGGTGATAACGTCTCCAGATGTTGGTTTCATCATTCTGACACTCTGGCTGGATTGATCCCGAGCGGAACCTCATATGGCTGGAAAAAGTAAGTAGATGTATGTAGACTAGATGATAGACTATATGGGGTTTGTCTGATTGTCTCAACATACCATGAAAACATAATTTGCGTCACTTGAGGATCGTTGTTGTAGCTATCATATCAAGATGCCAGCCTTACCACTGGGGTGAGCGCAACACGCATTCCGCCCTGTGTGGATACTGCAGATACCCCTTTTCTTATGGCTATATATATATATATAAAATACTTTAATGGGCAAACATGATGATAAACAGCAGTATTTGGGGTCAAACATTTTCAAGACTCCCTAAGTAATTATTCAATTATCCAATTTCATTATGAAATCTGGCGGCTTAGAGATTTTGAGCCACAGCGTGGCACAGCCACGCCTGCTGTCAGATGCCGTTTTTCTAAGGGACCAGAAGAGTGTCAGTGCAGCCTCTCTGATGAGTGCAGAGGCGCGGGGAAGGAACGTTCCCTGTGAATTCAGCAGGCAATCGCGCAGCAACAACGTAGAAATTGTGCATATGAATGGGTCTTTGTCATTGTCATGGCCTACTGCTTACGGGTATAAAAGTGGTTGATGTATATATTTGTATATATTTGTATTATTTTTGTGCGTGTGAGATTGTGTGAGTGTTTTAGTGTCTTGTTTTTTGTTGCTGTGGTTGTCGCTGTCATACTGGTGGTTGTCGATGATCTCCATGTTGTCCTGGAACTGGCATTTTTAACCCTTAAGGAGTGTCAACTTGATGAGGTCAAGTCTGTTGACGTACGACCCAACTGGATGAATTCAATCCAAATGGAGGTTTCCTAAAAAGGAGGTACCCCCAAATCGTCCATTTTTTATTTTCGGATCCCATTCTAAACCATCCATAAAGTGGGGTACCCCATGGTACTCCCAAAACTAGGACCCAACTTGCCAACGTCAGGGCGTCCATCAAGACCATGACGGTACCTTGGATGATTTTCTGAACATTTTACCCTCTGGCAAACAAACATAGCTATTGAAAATGGTGATTTATAGATATTTATAGTGGATTTACTCATTCATAATGGTGATTTTCCATAGTTATTTTAGTTTACCAGAGGGTAACCTTATCATGACGGAACCACGGTGGTGAACAAAGTGTTGGTGGTCTAAATTCGATCATGCGCTTGTGTCTCAGGAAAGGGTGCGTGGTTGTGGGAGATCTGTCTTGACACTGTTTTTCTTTGATCAGCTCTGCCAAAGTTCAGCTTGTAGGCGCATGGTGGGGTCCGAGCAGCTGTCATAATAGTAAAACTTTCAGTCATGGAATGTTGCCGGTACTCTTGTCTGATGTTACCTTTGTCATGATCTATTGATATCTATGGATCTGTACGAGGAATCGGGCTCTTTTTTTACACCAACTCTTTACGGAAGTGACAGGGGCCGACTTGGGAATCCTCACCGAGGTCACAGTTTCATGATCGACAGCTGGAAGAGGCTCCAAAAGTATCAAGAGTTTCATTGGCGGCAAAAAAACAGTAGTTTGGTTTTAACCATCAAGACTTGGGATTGAACTGATTTGGGTATCTCTGAAAATGAGGGTAAATGATGTATATGATGTATATGGCCCATAAAGTGGCCATTTCAATAGGGGAAAAATGGATGACAATCCATTGGATTTCGGGGGCAATGAGGACAACACCAGCAAAGACTTGGGATGTAATCGATATATAAGATCCGATTGCAGTAAACATCTCGAAACTTTATTTCGATTGTTCTTGGACTTTTCCATTTTTTTTGTGATCATAAACTTTTGAAATGCCGGCAAAGTTCAATTTCAGCAAGGGGTTCCTGGCACCACGGCACATCCAAGTTCTTGAAACCGCTCAGAGCTGCGCAATTTGTTCCTCAAACCTTGGTTGGTCCCACATCACCGGCGCCAGGGCGGTTGAAGAGCAACGGAGGACGATCCGGGCAATGGTGAATCCCATGGTGCTGTGACACCGGTGACACCGCCAAAGAAGCGGTGGCGTGGCTACATCTCAAAGATTTTGGGCCAAATGAGAGAAGAAATATGTTGAAATCTGTTCAACTGATTTCAAATGTTCAAGGCTTCCAACTCTGTGAGATATTCAGAAACTTAGCTGATAGCATGCTGATAGCCGCAGGCATGAAATGTGTGCCGCTGCCCAAAGGCAGAGAGCGAAGAGCTGACAGCGGCTTTGCCAGGAAAAAAAAGGGCGGATTGTGGAATGATGGTGACATATTGGACATATTACAGTCTATATTACATTCAACGTTCCGCAAATGTTGGAGCACAATCAACTGATGTCAATTTTGTTTGTAACTGTTTGTCACCAACTTTGATTGACATCAGTAACATCCCCAATTTTCCTCCCTTTTGTATCCTTTTGTAAAATCTCCAATTTTGCTTATTTTGAGGATCCCCCCTTTTGGTTGGGTGATGTTTAGGGACGGTTCACTGTGACTGCAACTGGGGTGGCTTGGCGGTGAATATCCCGTGTTTGATGGATTGGTCAACAGCGGAGCATTGGAATGGTGGGATGCACATCTACACGGACCAAAGACTCTGTGAAAACATGTTTAACCTCTGGTAAACTAACATAGCTATGGAACATCACCATTTTTAATGGGAAAAACCACTATAAATGGTCATTTTCAATAGCTATGTTAGTTTACCAGAGGGTAACCTATAATTTCCTATAATATCGTATAGCCTATAATAGCTAAATGTGATATGTGTTGTTGAACTCCCTATATGTCGGTTCAGTCGCTTCAATCCCCCCATATCTTGTGGATTTGAGGTGCTGCTTCTACAGCAAGCAGCGGGAAGAGGAGCCCTGGTTTCACGAAGGGTGAAATGGATCGACTACCTGTTGTTTCTAGTTGTTTTCAGTTGTTTTCTAGGTAGTTGTGGAGGATTTACCCTCTGGTAAACTAACATAGCTATTGAACATTGCCATTTATAGTGAGTTTTCCCATTAAAATGGTGATTTTCCATAGTTATGTTAGTTTACCAGAGGGTATATATCATTATTTCAACGGGGTTTTGCATGTACATTTGTGAACTATTAATGTATGATTGTTCAAAATCCCATTGAACGATTCCAGAACATTCACATCCTATTATATGTGTATCCATTTAGATTTATCAATATAATGTATCTCAGTATTATTAAAACAATCTATATCTAAGATATCTATCATTATATATCCATCATTATATAGGTATCATTATATCCATATATGTATATATATATATATATATCTCTTTTAATATATAGGTATCATGATCTACCCCTCATATGTTCCATTCATATCCGCCGTGCCAGGACGAGTCCAATGACATGTCCGTCCTTCCCGACCGCTTGGATGCTGAACTCAAAAAAAAACGCCGGGCAAATCCAGTGTCACTGGGATACCTAAGTCCTATCTCATCAGTACATCATATTATATAAACAAATAGATAAATAAATAGATACATATATGGATACATTAATAAGTAAATAAATAAATGAAATAATAAATAAATGACTATATATATATTATACGATGTATATGATGTGTATGTATATATATATATATTTATACATAATTATATATATTATATATATAAATATATAAATATGTATATCATAATACTTGTATACACACACACATACATGACCCCCAAACAGTCTGTACCCATAATTATCTGCAAGATGTAAATGTATTTGGATGGATGGATGGTTGGATGGATGGATCGATAGATTGATTAGGTGGACTTGAACAAGTTGTCCTGCAGCTGCCTGAAAACTCGCCGATATTTTTGTCCTCTATTGTGCAACTTGGTTTCGGTGCCCCCGTACAAAGGATTATCATCTTTTTCCCTGTTTTTAGTGGCCATCGGCGGGGAAACCTCCATCAGCTAACTAATAGTTTTTCATAAGAATCCCTGTGTTCCAATATGTTCCAATATTCCAATACTTCCCTACTCTTTGCCCTATTTTTTCCAGTAAATCCCCTATTCTCAGACAAACCCATGGTCATAAGTTGTGTCACAACTGAGGATCGAATCTCGTTGGTTCCTCAGGGTTCAACTGAAGTGAGGGTGGCCACAAAACAATCATCCACAACATCCAAGGAAACATCCAGCGCCATCCGAAAAAAACATCACTTGTATAACTTTAACAACCCATTCAACCAATTTCAAACATATCCCCAAAGCATTCCAAGAAAACCAATTTGTGTTCTACTTGCAAAAAAACAGATGACCTTGCTGAAAAAATCATCAGGCCTCCAACAAGCCAGGGAAGCCAAGGAAGCCCACGGCCAAAGGTGACACCTGGGATGGGTATCCCCCAAAATTTCCATATCCATTTATAGATGGATTTTCCACTATAAACCATCCATTTTAGAGTAATACCCCCATTGAAGGAAACCCTCATTGGTAAATTTATGGTTGCGGAATGTTGCGGAGTCAAAAGTGGATTGAACATCCGGGAACTGGGCCTGTAAATCCACCAAGCATTGACGTGTTTCCATCAGCTGGGTTAGCAGTTGCGCCATCAGCAGATCTGGAGTCATGGCAATTTTTTTCAGTTTTCTCTCCTGTTAACATCTGAGCAGTGTCAAAAACCATTTTTTTGTTGCTTGATGATAAATATGATAAAGTGTAGGGGAACCCATTACCATCCATTACAATCTGGAGAATTCCCAATAGGGTGTACTTCCATACCCATGATCCAGCATGATCCCCCTTCAGACTTCAGAGAGTTTTGGGAAATATTTGGCACATTATTTGGGAAATCCGTATCTAGTTCTATATTGCAGATAAGGCAAGCCCAATCACAAACTCTCCCCAGTTGGGGTTTGTGGCATTCGACCCGTAGTTCCGTGCCAGGAACCATCCGAGGCGGCTGCGATTTGTTTTTTTACCTGGGGGGGAGTAGATCTTCCAATATTGAATAGACACTAAGTCACTAAGGTGTAATGATGAATAAGAAACTATTTTGGACATATGGCAGTGTGTCAAAACCAATAGTACCCCTGGTGAACCTCAAAATAGCTGGGATTTATGGATGTTCATCCCACTAAAAATGGTATTAATAGGTATTGATCCATACCCATATTGACATATTTGGGATGTATTTGATAAATCGTTGGAAACAGGAGCATTTTTTTCACAAAAGGTAGATAAGACGGATTCTTATCATTCATGGCTTCGTCAAGCAATTTTGTAGCTCCAATGATATCAGTGATACCCTCTGGTTATTTAACAGTTCGCCATGGTATAGATGGCCCTAATCGAAATAGATGGTTCACCTATTAAAAATGGTGGATCTTTCCATGGCAAAGCGTTAGTCATAACCAGATGGATTCCATCAAACCACCATGGATTTCAGTGGATCCCATCAGCTTCAGGTTGCCGCGGTCGCTTCTGCGGTTCCGAAGCTTCCACCAGTGTCGGAAACCGAAACACCTCAAGTTTCCCAGTTGTTCCCACTTGGGGATGCTTTTTTTGCGCATGGGATGTTTGGGGTTCCCAAATACTGTAACTTGGATGCTCAAATGGCTCACGGTGAACACTCCATTCTTCCGCCGGCAGTGGGTGGTTGTGAGAGGTTTGTCCAACCGACAGAGAAAAAACAGTGCAAGTCTCGAGTATGAGGAAGACCCCAGCAACACCACTTGCAGACTCAGCTTCAGCAAGCTCAAGATGGGGGTTTCTCAAGATTGGGTTGCCCTTAAACCTTTGAATTCCCAACCAAAAGCGAGCAATATGGAGTCCCTCATTTTGGGAACCCTAAACAACACACTTTGGTCATGGTTAGACTGGTTAGATAACCATTTTTCACATGATTAACATCTTCATTTCCCACATTTTCATGCTTCCACCGCGGAAAAAATCAGCCATCGCAAGCCATCGCAAGGTCCAAGGGTGCTACGGCGTCCTCGGCGGAGGCCAAGGCGCTGTTTTTTCCTCGGGATTCAACCGATTTTGGATGATAGGGTGCCCTATGTTTCAAACAAACCCACATAGATTAAAAAGTTGTTTTCCATGTTGGAAATGATGTTTTCCTCATGATTTTCAGGTTTTCAACTATTATCTTTGAGTCTTTGAGCATTGATATAAACTCATTAAACTTCTTCATTTTCTTGGTCGTTACCATTATTTCCTTAGCCATTTTGGCAGGATGATATTGTATTTATTTTTTTGACACTTACTGAACTACATGACATCTATTCAAAGGGGGGCAGTACACAATTTTGAGGCATATATCCAGGTCTCTGCCTGCTTGGTCGGTTGGAATGTGTCATTTTTTCCACGGATGTTTATTCGGAAAATTGAAAACCTGAGACATGATGGCGCTTGATTAACACTGTAAAGTTGGTGTTGAAGCCACCAATCTACAACTAGAAAGCAATGTGTAACAGGCTTTAGCATGCTGCAATTGCATATTATACATAAATCGATGTATACTTGATTCCGTACTTGAATCTATACTGTACTTCAAATATCTTCAAACCATCATAGAATCCATCATAACCGATCTTGTACATATATCCCATACACTGGATTTACATGTACGTACATTTACACGTACATTTGCATGTACATGTACATTTACATTCCATACACATGTATAATCCATGCATACATTGTAAAGACCTTTATCGTCACGTCGGCGCCAGGCGTCTCCCCGGCCGAATCCTGCTCAAGCTCTAGTGACGCAGGTGCGACTGGTCGGTGCTTTTTTCATGATGTCATGGGGACACAGTGGCTTGTCACCACCTGAGGCGGGGGATGATGGAGCATCCTCCAAGGCCACACAGGTGCCGGTAGTGGTACCATCGCTGGATTTTCGGGGTACCCATGGGGACCTAGGAAATCTCCGGATAGAGAAGACATACCCTCTGGTAATTTATGATAGCTATGGAACATCACCATGTTCAATAGGCAAATCATTTATACATGGGCCATTTTCCATAGTTATGCCAAAATTTCAGAGGGTATATATATAATATAATATATATATAATTATATAATATATATATAATTATATATAATATATATATAATTATATATAATATATATATAATTATATATAATATATATATAATTATATATATAATTATAATATATATATATATATATTCCGATATGTATGAATATATTGATATGATACATATTTCTCATGGTAGGATGATGGTTAACTTCATAATGTAGGAATACAGGAAATATCTGAGCTAGTTAATCATGATATTCCATGGGACTATATGGGATGTACAATGTTTTGGTCATCATTGTAGTAATCATCTGATGGGGAAGTCATGGGATGTCGAGGTTTTTGCTGGGAAATATCTGGCGAACTGCGGGACTTTCCAGCCATGTCAAGGATATCTCGGGATGGCAATTGATCCCAATTTGACCCAGTGGTACACCTTGAAAAAGGTGGTTTTCCCCCATGAAGATCACGCCCAGCCTCAGGTGGCGAAGAATCCAAGAGTCAGTGGCAATAATAAGCCTCTCTTGCCTCCAAAGGACCTGGAGATTCTTCAAAAAAACAGAGTTGTGAGTGATGGAGTCTGCTGGAGCCGAGCCTCGAGTCGAAATGATATGGGTTTCGCAGATGTTGACATATAAATGATGTTGCGATGATTGCAGATCTCTCACGCTCTCACGTTGTCCCAGCGCCTGCAACAGCGGCCCCGTGTCAGTTTTTTTGGCCTATCACTTTTGTAGCCAAAGCTCATCAGAATCTGCCTTTGATATCCTTTGATCATCTTTGATATATGGAATGATATGGCATAGTACTATACTGCTGTCTACTGATACCTGTGGATTGCCCATCAAACGTCGCGGGTCACATCCGCGAGGAGCCAAGGTTTGAAGGATACAAGACTTTAGTCTTAGATCTCGATGAAACTCTGGTGAGCCAAGCTGCTAAGCTAAGCTGGCGGCGAGCTGCTGTTGGCGTGTGATATCTTGGGCTCCTCCAACGCCTGTTTTTTTCTGGGGGGCGCACTCAATTTTGGGAGCCATTGGCGAGCCTTTGGAGATGCTTCTCCAAAGTGGTGCGGGTTCAATCACCAGATATCACCAGCTTTCGCAGGTACATAGCTCTTTCACTGAAGTGACTTGCGATCTCGTTGTGGTTCCCCAGTGGATGGGACTGGTCGATCTGGTGGATCTGGTGGCCTGACCCGGGGCTGTGCCAAGCGTGATTGGTCCCACCAGGATCCAACCCTCGTAGGTTCCATCAAGTCTGACCTGTTTATATAGTGGTTCAATACCAAGGTTTGCCATCCCATACTTGATTGAAGGGATTGCAAATAGATTTGATTAAGTGGTATATTGCACATACAAAGGTTGTTTAAGTGGTATTGTATTTGCAATACCAAGGTTTGCCATCCCATCAAATACACAATAGTGGTTTGTATTTGTTTAAGGGATATGTGTAATCTGCAGGAAGCCAATGTATTTGACAGCCGGGTTGTCCTGTAGATTTCCTTATGGAATGAATATCCATTACAGCCCTCCACCGTGTGAAACACCACTGTTCAGCCCCACAACTCAAGGTGCTTAGCGTAATGTTGGGCAGCGACGAGCACAAGGCCAATGATCCGACGTCTCTTTTGCAACCGCCATTAAGCAGGGATGTAATGATTAGTGGATTTTGTTGATTCAAAGATCTCATGTTTTCCCTCTGGCATGATTATCCCCAAGGTTTTTTTTTGACGTCCTTGGATATTTTTTTTAAAACAGCTTTCTCCGCAACATCCCCTGGCAGCCCCGGCGGATGCCAGACACCAGGTCTATGTTCGGAAACGGCCGGGCCTGGAACACTTCATGGCCACGGTTTCTCAGCTCTATGAGGCGCACAGTGATGTAGCCAAAGTGTAGCCATTCTGGCTCAGTTTTCTTGCCTCCAACCTAGCTTGAATATCCGGCTCCTGTGGCTTAAGGCAGTTGGGAAGCTAGCCAAAGTACTAAGCTGTGCCTTGCTAAGCCTGAATGTGGCAATTTACAAGGCAGAGCTACGTAATTATAGAATCTTGGCTACAATTGCTGAAGTGGCTGAAGCCGTGATCTGTCAAAGAACTACTATCAGGTTGCAAGTTGCACTGGCCCTGCGGCACAACTCACAGGATTTTTTTTGAGCTGCTTTGGACCACACTCCAAGGTGCACACGAAAATCTGCGCCATAACCCTGCACATCCCTGCACCTTTTGGCCAACTTGAGCCTGCCAAAAGATGTGGAGGAATTCTTGCTTGAGACCAGTTCACGAAGGCATGTTTGTTGACTTGGTTTTTGCGCAGCGGTACTTCAAGAACCACGGGGCAAACGTTTCAGACCCCAGTTTTTGCGACGGTCCTTCTGGAAACTCAAGGCAAAAACTGCAGGAACAGGGTTGAAACAGCAGGCTCTTCTATTTCTCTGGACATAGTTCTGGAGGCGAAATCATCAAGGATGCCAGACCCACTGGGACATTGACCATCGTTCTGGACTGTTGCTACGCTGGCTCTTGGGCTCTTGGGCCCTTGCTTTTGCCAAACTTCCAACAAACCAGACACACTGGCTACACGAACAAGGAGATGAGCAGCAGAGTTTGATGATCAATCTGCGCATTTCTTCCTTGCCCAATGCCACCACCATGGACCAGTTTGGGCATGGTGCTCCCCGAGCACTCGCTTGTGCAATGGATTTTTCCCTCGCTTGTGCACTGGATTTATCCCTCGCTTGTGCACTGGATTTGCTTTGAGCAAAGACATGAAGTAAGACAGATCAATATTGCGTGGCAGGTGCGTTGCTTTGCATGTGAGGAAAGAGTGGGAGTGAAGGCGGGGGATTGTCTCTGACCTGCGTTGCGCCGTTTGCCGAAACCGGCACGCGTTGCATGAACTTGCTGCCTTGCTTGTACGTGGCAGGCGTGACACTTTCTTCTTCTTACATTACTCTTGTATGGCAATGTGGGTGCAAGTCATTGTGACCGAACGTCATTATCCTGTGCACGTGTCAGTGAACCTCCCCATTCTGGTGCGCATGTGAAAGGACGTTAAACATCCCACCCCACCGCTCCCCACATCACCCCACCCCAGATGCGCATGTTGATGGATATGAGTGTAATTTCCCAGGCAGTTGGCTGATTGCTAGCCGTGTCAGTGTGCAAGTGAGTGAAATCTATGTCACTCAGTGCGCAAGTGAGTGAAATTTCCAGTGCGCAACTGTGTGCCTGTCCGTGCTCCCCCATGGAGTTGAAGAAGGACATGGATGAGCTCATGCCAGCTGAGAAGGTGAAGAGATGGTTCAGTTTACGTTTAGCTGGGTTTTCTTGTTGTAGAATTGTTGTCCAGATTCAGGCAGCACAAAGGTAAGTTGGCCTTAGCTCGCAGTCTTTGGGTCCTCAAGGGCCCTATCCAGTGGCCAGCGCTCGCAAGACACTTGCAGAGGAAGCGCTCTCTCAAGAAAAACACGTGTAACCATGGAACCAATGTAGTATAATGATGTATAAAGAGATATGCTACCAGCAACCCATATATAGGATAATTTGGTGTTTTATAATGTGAACCAACAGTCAACCATTGATTTGAATTCGTTGTGACATGTTGTGACCTCAATCCTGTCAGTGCTGTCAGCGACCCGCAGGTGGCGATCTTTACTGCTTCGACTGCCTTGTATGCTGTCGGGGATCCAAGTCCTTCAAAGCCGCTTATCGAACACCAGTAGTAGAATTGGTTGGAAAATGTATGAACATGTTGGACATTGTCCGCCAATATTCTGCTCATTCTTGGTTTGTTGAACATGTTCATCAGAGATCATCAGAGCATGCAGCTTAGATGATTTTTAGGGAGACCATCATTCGTCGCTTGTCGGCAACCAAAACACCATAAAGCACCGCCCAGTTGGTCATCAAGAAATACACTGCCCGAACACCAGTAGAACATGCGGCAGTTTTTGTGTGTTTTTTTTTCCCGGAATGTCTACGGCTCAAAAAAACTACAAACCCCAAATTGATCCAAATTGGGTGTCCATCCCGTGAAATCGTCTGATTTTTTGGGGAGATGGTCCATGGTGCCCATCAGATCCCATCAGCAGCTCAGAATACTCTTCTGGACGTTCTGGACAACAGCGGCTGGGTACAACACAGGCCTGGCGGCCTGGCCCAAGGGATCAAGGGTCGTCTGTTGAAGCCGTAAAGGGGCCAGTTTCATGTGTTCCCTTTGTGAGGCCATATGGCATGCATGGTGCTTGTGAGCAGACTTCTTGGAACAGTCACATGAGGCTTGATTCTTGATCCGATCTGCTCCTGCTGCGAAGCCATTCGCAGGGGCTACTGTTTGTATTTGTTTATCAGGAACGCCATGCTGCAAGTTTAACTGCCAGGCTTTTTCGAGAAGCTTGTACAAGATATCGGGAGGGCTATGTCAAGGACACGCTGTGAACATCCGTGCAGACTGGCAGCCACTACATATCATTTTGCGATTTGCGTGTGGGATTGGATAGGCAGGTCAAGATTGGCTTCTGCCAACATGGGGCAATGAGGTATGGTTCAGGTATCTAAAAATGTATTACTATATTGCAATGATTCATATTTCACCGGAAAAACAAAACAAACAACACATAAAAAACCAATCTGGTAATTTAACGTAGCTATTGAACATGACCATAGAAATAGTGGATTTTCCCATGAAAAATGGTGATTTTCAATAGCTATGTTGACATAACCAGAGCTGCTCCAGGACCTGTCCCGGCTGGGTCGGGATCTGAACCATGTGAGTTGCCTCAGTGACACTGCGACTTGCCTGGTGGCGTAGACAAATATTTAATATAGAAATGTCATCAAATGTATATAGTAATAGAGATTAGTAGAGTATATATAAGTTTATATCATGATATAACATTGATATAACTATATATACATATTATATATAAGTTATATAATATTGATAGTAGATGGATATTGATTCATTGATAGATAGGATTTAAAACAGATGGGAGATCATTTCGCAGAATCGCAGCTGTCCATTTCACCTGAGGTGATCATCATCGACAACATGCCCCTTGGCCCAGCGGGGGGTGGGTCACAAGACGCCAGGTTTGACGGCCAGAGGATCGAGAAACTGGCACCAGAGTTTGATTTCATGGATGACAAAGCCTGAATACATCTTAATACACAATATATATATATAAATTATAATCATTAATAATCATTAATAATCCATAAATACACAATAATAATTGATAAATACACAATAATAATCCATAATAATAATCCACAATCCATAATAATCCATAATCCATGATAATCCATGATTTCAGAATAATAATCCATAATAAACATGTTTTTTTGGATGTGATTATCCCCAAAATTCGTCGCTTCAAGTCGCTTCGGTGCCAGGCCGATCTGTTATGCACTCCAACTCCACAACGCTATCCCAATACAAACGCCGGATGCTCGGTTTTTTTCAAGTTTCGGATCCCAGGAGACTCAAGATGATCAACTCACGTCAATATTATATATTATATATAAACAATATATGAATCATCTTATAACAATAATTATAATCATATAATCATAATATCATATATTATATATAGTTCCAGTAGATATATATGATCAATATATATATATAT
>Ga0126342_10016492_pt1 | contig 12871 bp, 5 predicted proteins | sample Cyp1metagenome_FD_92528 | JGI IMG/M metagenome (GOLD analysis project Ga0126342, IMG submission 92528) | Coral microbial communities from Lord Howe Island, Old Settlement Bay, Australia - Cyphastrea 1 metagenome | ecosystem: Host-associated > Invertebrates > Cnidaria > Coral ... | reverse complement strand
CATATGAAGATGACCAGCAAGACACGGCTTTCTGGGGAAAAGGTAAAGGAAAAGGCAAAAAGGGCAAGAAAGGAATGAAAGGTAAGGATTCTTTCAAAGGAATGCCTTCATGGAAAGGAAAATTCAAAGGAAAAGGAGATGCAAAAGGAAAAGGAGGAAATCCATTCATGTCACAACCTCCACAAGCAAATGTAGCCCAATCATCAGCATCAAGTGCATCTCAACCACAAGTGCAAGAAAAACAAGAAACAGCCCATGCCGAAGAAAGCTGGAGTTATGACTATGACACATATTGGACAGATGACTGGTCAGGTTATGGTTATGAATCCTACTATGGATATGATGGAGATTACTCCCAAGGTGATTGGTACAATTGGTCTTATTTTGCTTCCTTTGAGGAACTGACCAAATCCGAGAGCAAGCATTCAGACGTCATTTCTGAGGACGGACAGACGGACCAGATCAACCGGTTCTGTTTTTCGGCCATTTGCTTGTTCCGAAAACACGGACATGAACTTGTAGAGGCACTCGCATTCGTGCTTCTGTTCTTGTCCTTGATGTACCAGTGCTTTGCCGATTTGAGCAGGTTTTTGTTTTTGAGCATTCGCCCAACTGAGAACAGTGTTTCCACCGCATCCGGTAACGTGCACTTGTACAGACAGCATCCGAGCGCATCCGATTCCGTCATCACGGAAGATTTTGCCTTTCTCAATTATGATCATGGTGCCCAACAAGCATTACTTTGTGAATATGTAGATTTCTGTTCTCATCCGACTTATGTCATACTTGATTCAGGTTGCACCAGAGCAATGGGATCTCGTTTTGCCATTGATCGCCTTGTACAGGCCTGCCAACAGCATCCGAAGCGTGATCACATTTGGTTTTCGAAGCAGCCATGCTCTAGCAAGTTTTCATTTGCCAATGGAGAACAATCAACAGTAAGGGAACGACTTGTGATTCATTTTCGTAATGATCAAGCACATACAGGTTGGATCACAACATGCGTTGACATTCTGGACAAAGGTAAGGTTCCAATTCTATTTTCAGTTGAGCAGATGAGGAATCTTCGCATGAATATTGAGCATACTCCTGTAGGTGAGTTTTTGACTTGTGCACTCTTTGGAATGCAACGCACCGCCCTTGCGGTCAGTACATCCAACCATCCAGTTCTTGACATTATGGCTCTTGCAACATCCAGTTGGAAACCGATGTACAGCTTTCAGTCCGAAGACATCACTTGCCCAGCATGTACTGGTAAACATCGACCTCATACCAATAAACAAGGTTGCAAGAGGTTTAAAGAATCAGCACAGAAATCAAAACCGAAATCAACACCGAAATCAGTACCTGCGCCGAAGACGGCCAAGTCTGTTCCAAAATCCAATGTCAAAACAATAATTCAGCCTGATCACAAATTAGAAGTACCAGATCCGCCTTTTGATCCTGACAATGAGCCGATGGTAGCCTCTGGACCTAGTTCCGGTTCCAAGGACGGAGTTCCGAGACGTCGGGAACCTCAGATCGAAGAAGAAGCAGAGGTCAAGTTGGAACCAAAGGCAGAAGTAAAACTTGAAGAGAAAAAGGAACCGTCACCCAAAGGAACACTGTCACTTGCACTTCAGAGAATTCATGATAAGCTTCAATCACCAACTGAACTTTTGAAATTGCATTTGAAGCATTATCACATGTCAACTGAACAGTTTGAGAGAAGAACATCAGCTCTGAAGTTGCCGAAGGATATATATGACAAGTTTGACCAGATCACAAAATCATGTGACACTTGTTCCAAGGCCAAGATTGCACCATCAAGGGCTAAGGTTTCAGGAATTCGAAGTGAAGTTTTTGGTGAACTTACTTTCATTGATCATGGAGAAGTTTCTATTAATCCTCATTCCAAACTTCAATTCCTACTTTTGTATGATGGTGCCACATCACTCACTACTGCCTATGTAGTGCAGAACAGGTCTGATCCAGTGACGATTTCCCATCTTCAAGAGTACTTCGAAACATATCAGCTGAATCCAAAATACATTGTTGCCGATCAAGCATTTATGGGCACTGAGATGGAGAACTACTACAGCAGGCACAACATAAGGCCAATCTCTTTAGGACCAGGTACTGATTGGCCAAATCGAGCTGAAGCAGCCATTCGCATGTTTAAGAAGCAGGTTTCCTTGATGCTAGTTTCCTTGAAGGATGATCCATTGCTTGCCAACATTACTTACAAACAGTTGTTGAGACAAGCCTGCATTTCAAGGAATACCATGGTTACCCAAGGTGGTGTAACTCCAATTGAATTAGCATTCGGAAGAAGGCCTGCCGATCTAACGGCAACTGAACTCATGAATCCTGCACAGCTCACTTCTGAGGCACCTGCTCCTGAGAGACAGATTGAAGCACTAAGGTCACTGGCGATGCGAAAGTTTCTTGAGGCAAAACAATCTGATGACCTTCGAAGAGACATCGCAAGTAAACTCCAATTAAGTGATGGACCATTCTTTCCAGGTGACAAAGTATACTATTGGACCGAAGACAAATCAAAAATAAAATCAGACGGTTCACATGGAGGAAAATGGATTAAAGGAAAGTTGGTCTCAGTTGATGGCAGCATGGTAGGAGTTGACTTAGGAACCAGCATTGTGAAGGTCAACATCAGTAAGATCCGAAAAGACCATAATCCAATTGAAGATGTAGACGTACCTCTTGATCCTGCCGCACTTGCCAGCGCCGCCACTGCGGCCACGAATGCCTGTACAGCAACATTGAAGTCCACATGCCGCACCGATGACTTTGCCAATAAGATCATGCAACATGATGCCTCTCAGATAGGTCCTGAAGGTATTCAGTATGGTCAATATGTTTGGGAACCCATAACTAGAGGTAAGATTGATTTCTTAGAAATGTTTAGTGGTTCCGCCAAGCTCAGCCAATCGGCAGCCATGCAAGGACTTCGTGTTGGTTCACCCATAGATTTGAGAACAGGTTACGATTTGCTTACTGCCGAAGGACGGCGAAAAGCAATGGAAGTCATTGAGCAACAACAGCCAAAGATCATCCACATGGCACCTGTTTGTGGACCATGGAGTCAGATGCAAAACATCAACGATCCATCCGACACTTATCAGAAAAGGAAAAGGTATCTTCCCATGGTAGAATTTTGTGCCAGAGTTGCTCTATACCAGATTGAACATGGTAGATTTTTCATCATTGAAAATCCATCGACTTCCAAGATTTGGTTTACAAAATGTTTTCAACGTCTTCTAATGAAGCATGCCGTAACCTATGGAACATTAGATATGTGCGCCTTTGGAATGAGAGACCCAAATGGATACTACTACTACTACAAGCCAACATCTTTGCTTCACAATTTTCCAGATGGAACCTTGAATCCAATTTTCAAGAGATGTAGTAACAAATTCAAGAAAGATCCAACTCATTATCATCAACCATTGGAAGGTAGTGCTCCAGGTTATGGATCTAGAACCAAGTTGGCACAGGTTTATCCATATCGTTTTTGTAGCACCTTGATCCGATGCATCCTTCCACTTGGAAATCCACGGGCTCTCCATTCATCACAGCTGTCGCTTGCAGTTGAACTGCTAGAAGACTTGAATCTCGAAGAATTGCGAGGTGTGCAAAATCAGCTTGCCGATATAGCGGCTTCAGAGCATCCTGTTTTGGCAACTGACTTGTACGAACAGAGTCTTCCCGTGCGCGATTACTAGACGAAACGCTTACTCAACCGCATCAATGCTCTACCCGCTGGTAATGTTTATCATCCTGTTCAGATCGAAGCACAACAAGATGTTTCACACGTCAGACAGATGTATCTAAGTACGTCTATGTTTGACAATGCAGTAATTTTTCGTGGTAGTTTTCAGTCCTTACGCGTTGAATACCGCCACACCAATGGTGTACTCTTACTCTGGAAGAAGAAAGATACATCATATGTCACTTTGCGTTTGTTTCCGTGTGATCTCTCGCAATTGATTGCTAGCCATTGGTCTGCAATTTTGTTTTGGAACAGTGATGGTAGTGTTCCAACAGATAATACAGACAATGATCCTCAACCAGTCACTAATGTCGACCCACCACCGGGTCTTCCACAACAGCACAATAACAACCCAGATGATGATAATAATCCTGAACCATTTAACACGCCACCATCATCACCACAACATCCAGATCAGCCTATGCCTGATGCACCACATACGCCGCATGCCGGCTTGCCGCCTGATGATGATGATCCGTTTCACACACCGTTCCAATCACCACCGAAACCACCTGATGAAAACAATGATGAAGATATGCATACACCTGATGACAATTCACCAGAAATGCCACAATTTCCATCATCACCACCTGATCCTCCGCAACCTCCGAATCCCGGAGCTAATGCCATACCTGTTGCACCAGATGCCGTTATTGTGCCCAATACGATTATTCCGCCAAATATTGAAGATATACCTATGACACAGAGTACAAAGCGTCCACCTGATGATCCGCCAATACCACCATCGTCTAAGGCTAAGGCTCGACCATCTACACAAATGCCTCCTAGGCCTTCACCCCATTTTCAGCCTAGTAACCATTTGGGGGGTGATACACAGCCATCAGTTACACCAAACGCGACACCAACACCTGTGCTGTGTGATACACAGCCATCAGTTACACCAAACGCGACACCAACACCTGTTACTGTCGCGCCTAGCACTTCAAAACCGAAGAAGCCCAAGGATGATGCTGCACCTGATGACTTTGATGATGACGAGCCTGACCCTGATGCTGCACCATCAGGACACAATGGACCTCCTGTACTTCCGATTGATGGAGATGAACCATTTGATCCAGCACCAATGCCTGAGAATGAGCCACAAGATCAGCAAGAGCAACAAGAAGAAGAAGAAGAACCAGAAGAAGATACAGATGAGACACTTCCTTATGGTTCCACTGATACAGATGAGACTCTTGATTATAATGATCTTGTCGTTGATGATTCCCAATGGTGTCTTTCGTCCCAAGAACAAAAGTTGTGCAGCAACACTGCGTCATTCTCAGTTCCCAGGTTGATTGATGGTTCACCGATTGCTCTTGGTAGTGTTGAATCTTCCAATTCAATCGGAATGTCTTATTCCGTCATTTCGGACAGACAGCGAAAACGATGCCGCAAGACCAGATCCGATATCATTGAAGAATATCATGGTATTAATGAAGAAGATAAAGCATTTATGACTTTGTACTCGATGACTGACAAATTTTCTTATCTAGTTGGCAAAAAGAGAAAAGAAGCCACACAACAAGAAAAGAGACAACTTGCCAAGCAATTTCTAGAAGCCAAAAAGGCTGAGTGCCAATCATGGATTGATAATGAGGTTTTTGATCTTGTTCATGAAGACTAGAGTCAGAAATTTCGTAGCTGGAAGATGGGTCCTTACAGTGAAGAAGGACAAAGATGGAAACTTCCAAAAATGTAAGGCACGATGGGTCCTTAAAGGTTTTCAAGACAAGCAGAAGAACACCCAGCAAACAGATAGCCCAGCAGCATCAAGAGCAGGATTTAGATGTGCGACGCAGCTTGCTGCTAACTATCACTGGGATTTGTACCATATGGACCTTAAGACCGCTTTTCTTCAAGGTGAAGCTTATGATGAAACAAGAGATATCATTTGCCAGATTCCGCCCGAATACGGCTACCCACCGTATATCGGTGCTAGACTCAAGAAACCTGATTATTGATAAAGCCTTACTTGATTGCGGACTCGTTCCAACACGCGCAGACAGATGTACTTATGTTCTGTATGACAATACCTCCAAAACCAAGACATATCAACCACCTCGTTCAGTGAACACTGACCAGGTAAGCATCTCTGAAGCAATTGACCATCTTATGGATCCTGTTGCACGTAATAATGCACAGGGACGCCGACCTCATGGTTTCATTTGTCTTCATGTTGATGACCTGTTCATGGCAGGTGACAAGGTGTTTGAGTCCAAGGTTTTGTCAAGTCTGCGTAAGAACTTTGCAGTTGGTTCGGAAGATAAAAATGACATTATGTTTGTTGGACAACGCATCAAATGGAAGACACATGACAAATATGGACCTTATATTTCTGTTGACCAAAAACTTGCTGTCGATGCAGTTGAAGAAGTTAAGATAGATAAGTCTTTGAAGGATAACGTCCAATGTAATCCACAACTTCATACGGCTTATCGCTCCGTACTCGGACAGCTCAATTGGTTACAGAGTAGAACCCAAGTCCACATTTGCTACAAGTTTTCACGTTGTGCATCCGCCGCTGCTAGTCCTACTATCGGAGATGTCAGAGAAATCAACAAGGTAGTACGAACCCTTAAGAGTCAATATGTTGATGGTAGATTTTGGCCTCTAAAGGGTTTACAGAGTTTACAGCGTATTCTTGGCATGCCCGATGCATCATACCGCAACAACAATGATAAGTCTAGTCAGCGTGCACATGTCATTTTCCTTGCCGAAGATCGCAAGCTTCCGTCCAAGAGCGCATACCGCAATTCCGGTTACGATGCGCAAACACACCGTCACAACGGTTCTGACTCTTCCACTCGTGGATCAATTACTGATTATGAAAGTCATAAAATCACAACAACTACTCAGTCTACAACTGTTGCCGAACTAAATGCCTTAATGAAATGCTTTGGTACTTGTTTGTTTTTGCGAGCCTTGTGGGCAGATATTAGCGGTGAAATTGTTCCCATACACATACGTACTGACGCAAACAACTTGGTCACAACTGCTCAAACCACGCATTTGCCTGAACAGAAAGAAACTCATCCTTTAATTCAGATGTTGAGACATGAAAGTAACTCTGGACATTTGGATGATTTGAGTCACATTGCCAGTGAATACTGCCTTGCAGATCCACTCACTAAATCTACTGCTAAGCCAGACCAACTTGTGATGTCCATTACCACTGGAAGGCTTGAATATGTTGACGTGCATCCGCCATTTAGGTCTTTGCTGAAACACAAAGCGTTTTTGACTACTTGGGTTATTGAAACACTTCATGAACCCCACAATGTCTTATCATTTTTGTGTGAAGATATTTCTGATCATGTTTTTGCAATGATGTATTTTGAAGAATAAATTTTCGTCTCAAGAAAATTTGTGTCTGCAACTTCTTGGCTCAAAGGATACGATAACTCCTTGACTCTGTGACCGCCGATCAAACTATCACTTGAAGCCTATTTCAGATCGCCGTTCACCCAAAAATCCTTTTCTAGATCGCCGTTCACACTAAATCCTCACACCGCTGCATGCCGCCAGTCTTTTCCAGGAACGCAGACTCCGCCACCGCGGATACCTCAACCCCTCGTGGTTTTCGTACGCACCGAGGAGAACGCCCATATCACACTCCGAGAGGCGGACGCTCCGATCGACCGGACAGACGTCAACCTGATCCAGAAAGAGAATATCGCACTCGAGCCCTTGACAATGCTTTTAATGCCGGCGAATTAGAAATTAAACGTAACTCTCAATGCCTAGCCATATGTATCTCCCAAGTTCTGCGTAAGCGGGCCGGAGTGGTCACTGAAACTGACCGTGACCGAATCCTCAGAGATCAGACTTTTGTTGGCGCAGGAAAACATCTATCTTATTTAATGAGACATTCAACCCTTTGGCATGAAGATGGATCACTTTCACTTAATGAACTACTTGCTCACGCCGGCACGGCTAAGAAACTCCAGACAATGGCTAAGCACTGCGACTCCATTTTGAAGAGAGTTAGTTATGACGATGTTCCGCACCGATTTCGTGGTCGCATGGGCACCTTCGAATTTTTAATGCCTCTGGCTCACCTTATTTGCGATTCCAATAAAGCCCGTTGCATGGTAGGTTTTATTCCAGAAGCAGAGTTTGAGCCAGGAAACACTCCGAATCCGGATACCTGGTTTATGCCAGCCAGATTTTATGAGGAACAAGCTCGTGAAGACCAAGCCGATTATCTTGATGCGCAGAATATCACCAGCATTTTCATTCGCTTCGAATCCGGACACTCTACTCGAGTAAATTTGCCGGCCAATGCTTATGAATCAATTCGATTTTCAGATAACTACCTTTTTCATGGTACCAATGAGAAAAATCTGGACTCCATCAAAAGCAACGGACTGTTGCCTGGAGGTACCCGAGGTGGCAGATGTCACGTACACCTTGCCTTGGATTTTCTGATGACCACAATGTTAGATGCCATTCGACCAGAAAATGATGTTATTCTTATCTTCCGCAATGATGCCATTGATGATCTCAGTCCCATTAGAACAACTACCAGTTATGTACTGACCGATCAACGGGTACCCTGGGACAGAATTTGCGGAATATGGTCACTGGTCGATCAAATCTGGATCCAAGTACCTCCAAAGGAAGATCTTGACCGAATGCGCAATTTTAAAGGTACTGTTGAGACAGCCCTGCACCTTACCAGATGCCAGATGTATTATAATAAGAGGAATGGGAACTATGACAAGAAGATCAATTGGGATGAATCTGATTATGGCCACTTTTTAACTGATCAAATGTCTGACTCATTGACTATTGAAACATATCTCCGAAAGATTCTTGAACCTAATGCTGCTCCAGATCGTCCAAACCGACCAGTACGACAGGGCCCAACGCCGAATGATGCGGCTCGGGGACCCCCAAAGACAGAGCAAGAAAGGAGATCAGATCATGTTAAACAGAAGCTCATTGAACATTTTCATAAAAAGGTTGAAAAAGAAACCAAAAGGATTGATATCTCCGAATCCTCGGAATCTGAGGCATATGCACAACCGGTAAAACCAGTTTTGCCTAAACAGATGCCCACAAAAGTGCCTACGCCGCCACCGGCTCCGGCAAGAAGCTCTGGATCAAAAGAAACGCCAACTTCAGTTGCCAGATCCAAAGCAGCCGGTGTGCCTCCTGCCGAAACATCGGAGCAACCTACTGATGCCGAGCTTACAGCTCCTGAATCCGATTCTGCACCTGCCGAAACCACGGCGACTGCACGCAAGCGCACTGAGGTTAGAAAATCCTCCAAAATGCCCATTACTGATGCATCCGAACTTTTCAAGGACGCCGAATCGGCTAAGAATGTTTTTGATGATTTTAATCATGAATTTGAAACCACCACATGGTGGCCGCGTCCAATTGGTCCGCAATGTTGTACAAATTTTGACAAATGTAAGAATGACAATTCAATGCTTTGGTGCCACGCCTGTGGCCAAGCTTTCTGCCTTCAATGCCGCAAAGACGGCCAAGCTTGCGAGCATCATGTAATTAACTATTCTACCGAAATCTCTTCTGAGTTTATGCCTGATAGCATAGGTGCTGAAGGCTCGACCGTTGATTTGCAGGAACTCCTAGATTCTGTTTTAGAAAATTCTTCATTCTTTGGTGCTGACCGTGATACACAATCAAGAGTGAGAAAAGAAAATTATGATGATTTAATGGAAATTCTAAAGAAAGAAAAGAGATTTGGCAATACAGTTTTGCAGAGCTTTGCCAAAAATGGTATTGAAGATTTTGACTTTGCCAATTTCATTTACGCACTTGATGACGACGAACGCGTCCCTTCTCTTGAAATGCGTTATATTGAATGCCAAGATGAAAAATCTCTTCCAATATGGCGCCCTGAAATCTTCTTCAATTATGAAGAACCTGAACTTTCAGAACAAGAAATTAAGGATTTGCTTGTGTATGTTGGGCAAACGATGTGGTCAAGGACTTGCACTCCGAAAATCGGATAACATGGCCGAATCACAAAAGGATAGTTACACTCTGGGAATTCTTTCTTTGAATTTAGGTGCCATCAATCGGAAACCTTCCATTGCCGGTCAGCATAAATTCCCCAAGTGGGTCAGAGAAGACATTCAGTATCGTGCACTTCCTTATTTGGTTTTTCGCAATGTTGCCAATATTGTTACATTATGTGAGGCACATGACGCTCATGGCGGTATCGCTGCACATCAGCAAGTCGCTGCCGACCACGGCATGATGGGGATGGTCGTGCACCCCGAGATCAACAGCCAAAGCCTTGCCATTTTTGCTCGTGGAGATCCTTCCGTTGGCACATTCATAGAACTTCTTGCACAACACCAATATGATACAGCGAACAAACAAGATTAAAAACAAGTTTTGGATTATTCATGGATGCCTCTTTCGAATTTCTTTTGGCCTCAACACTTCAGGAGAACTTGTTAATCAAAGAACTGGAGTTCGAGAACCAATGCCTGATATTCCAGTAAATGAAGAATCGCTGATTTCTCCGCATCCGGAACCACTAGCAACAACCAATGGTTCAGATGATCAGATTACTGAAATTCAAGGAAAAATTGATGTTGTTGAATGTGCACTTCTGCCTGTAGGTTCTGGCTCCGTCACCCACAGCGTACACCGTCTCGGTTTAGCTGAAACTAGAATTGCCGTTTTCCATCTGAGCAGCTATGCCTGGACCTGGGCATATTCCGAAACTTGCACCCGTTGGCTTAATTTCATTGCCTGCTGCGTCAACCACCAAATGGATTTTATCACAGGAGACGGTAACTTGTTCAGTCAACGCAATTTTAAACGTGATGATCACTATGATTTTCGAACGTCGATCCTTATTGATATTCTTGAGAGATTTTTGATGGAAATTAACTTACACCGAAGCCCGGTCAATGCCATTACATATAATGTCGTCTCATCGACCACTGCTGCCGAATACATTCGAGCAATGTCGGGTGAAAATGCTAACTGTGATTCCATGATTCTCATTTCATTGTGCTATGGTAAGCAGGTTGGCGTCACCGAAGCCCGGGCCAAGGGAGATGCACCTCCGGATGATGGACTTCCAAGATCCGCATTTGATGATGAAGTTTTGTTGGCAGATATCGAACATTTGAAACACTTACTCAATTATGATTTAGGTTTAAAGGATAGTGATTGTGATTGGCACTCACCGTTAATGGTCATGTCAAATCTCCGTGTGTTCAAAAATCTCCGAATCCGGAATCCCGACAGTGAACGACGCAGACGTCAGGACTGGAGAAGTTTAAATGACATCTATGCGGAAAGGAGAAATGAACGTGCTGAAGAACGTCGGGAAGGCCATGACTCAATGCCGCCGTTGCGGCGTGACAGCCATAGAGATGTAGGCGAGCACCGTAGTCGGTCTGCCAGCCGTGTGCCAAGTAGCTTTTTGACAGCCAAAAGACCGCCAGCTCCGCCAGCTCCGCCAGCGGCTCCCGATGCAACATCGTCGTCAACCGACACAGATAATCCTAAACCAAAAATGATCATTAAGGCTCCGCTAGTTTCCTTACGAAAATACCAGGAAATGCAACAAAAAGGAGGTACTAGAATTGAGTACCGTCCTACAAGAATAAAAGCTCCTCCGCCAGTTCCTCCGCCTCGACCTGAGAGACCAGCAGAACCTGACACAGCACCACGCTCCAGAACAGGCAGTACGCCTCCCTGGCGAGAGCATGATAATAGAGGCAGAGAACGTAGCCGCACTGATGATCGGTCGCACTATGGAGGAGGTTACAACAGAGATGCAAGCGCCGAACAACGGCCACGATATCAAGCAGCCTGGAGGAACACCCGTTCCTCAGCCTCAACTTACAACACACGTGAAGTGCCAGAACCACCACCTCCAATACGACCTCAACCTCCAAGGACTCAATACTCTTCAGCATCACGATGGCTTGACCAGAGAGAAGAAGAACAAGCCTCATCTTCAACCGGACGCCGAACACCTGGCTTTTATCAACCTCCATATTATCGCTGGGCTCAACAACAAAACACAGTAGAATATGCACAGGGATATTATGCACCATATCAACGATGGCGACAACAACATGATGGCACTTGGATTGATCTGTGCCCGCAGACTCCCGATGAAAGCATCTTTTTCGATCAGCCACCTGAATTTAGAAGGCGAAATGAGCTGCATTTGTATGGATACACATTTACCATGGGTCTCTAATCCGAAGAGACACCAACGCTGCCACAATTTGTCCAACGCCGATTCCCGGCTGACAGTGTACAGATTTTGTCTTCGGACCGTCTCACAGCAGAGCACAAGCTGAGCGCTTCTTGTGCAGATCTTGCATGCTCCGGCACGAAGAAAATTTGTGTCTGTTTGTGATTTCTTTTGTACTTATGTTTACGTGTCTACTCAATGCTTTACAGACTGCATTAGGACATGTAGCATACTTACAGTAATTCACTCATGTACCGCTGCGCCACTCCGTGGCTCAAGACTATGCTGCAGCCCGCATAGAAAAAGAGAGTCTTTGAGTGCTGTCGACCACAAGTGTTGGGATAGGTTCCAGGGCCCCCTAATACGGGGAAAGCTACCTCAAAGTGGTAGCGGAGCCTGTGTCTCTGCTAGCCCGTAGTGTGTGCAGTAGTTGACTTCTGCATACGCTCCGAATCCGGACTTGCAGAGGCAACTTGTAGGTCGCAAATCCGTCGCAATCCAAAGTAGCTGCAATGGTCCAAATCCATAACATGGACTCGGACGAAGAACTTCAGATCGTTTCGTATGAAGAGCCTGATGCCTTTGCTGCCAGTCATGCCGAAAACCGGCTAGGTATCAAAATGACCCCAAAAGTTCCACCACAATTTGACGGTCAATCTAGTTGGTTTGAATATGAAGATTTAATAGATGATTGGCTCGGGATAACGACATTGGATGCAGATAAACATGGACCATCATTAAAGAATGCCCTCATTGGTTCCGCCTCTTTCTATAAGTCAATGCTCGATAATGCCCTACTCCGAGATCCGGATCGTGGCCTCGCCCATTTTAAGGACACTTTGAGACCCTACTTCGTGAAGGGGGTAAATCATGTGTTTCTTTGGCGATTCTTG
>Ga0126342_10016491_pt1 | contig 12872 bp, 15 predicted proteins | sample Cyp1metagenome_FD_92528 | JGI IMG/M metagenome (GOLD analysis project Ga0126342, IMG submission 92528) | Coral microbial communities from Lord Howe Island, Old Settlement Bay, Australia - Cyphastrea 1 metagenome | ecosystem: Host-associated > Invertebrates > Cnidaria > Coral ... | reverse complement strand
TATAATATATAATGTATATATTATATATTATATATAATATATGTTAAATTATATAACATGTTATATCATATTATATTATATCATATCATATGATATTATATTGTATTATATTATATTGTAATATATTGTTGTATTATATTGTATTAAAATGTATTGTATTATATTGTTGTATTATATTATATCATATTATATTGTATTATATTGTATTGTATTATATTATATTACATTGTACTATACTACATTCTATTATATATTCTTTTATACATTCTAGTACATATTCTTTTATATATTCTATTATATATTCTATTCTATTCTATTCTATCCTATCCTTTCCTATTCTATTCTATTCTACTCTACTCTACTCTACTGTACTCTACTCTACTCTACTCTACTCTACTCTATTCTATTCTATTCTATTCTATTCTATTCTATATTCTATTCTATTTTCTATTATATATTATATATATAGTAATATATGTGTACGTATTTGATCATTGATCATCCAATGTTTTCCCGTTGAACAGTAATTGTCCAGTACCTTCCAGTACGCTGCAATGATCCCCCGCAGCCCAGGTGGGGAGGGCGAGCCTTGGCGGAAAAACGGCTGCTGCATCCAGCACTGCAGCCAGGCCAAGTAGCATCAAACCTTCCCCGTCCGCAGCCCAGCGGATCCGATAGGGAGATTTTCAACAGCATTCTTTCGATTCAGCCGAGGCTGAATAGGATCAAACAGTTTGGACATCATAGGACAAAACTTAAACCAACAATATGAATAATGGCGGTGTTCTGAAACCGGGGGATCTATCTCCAATTCATGGTCATTTCAAGAGGGAAAACTATGTTTTACTGGATTTTGGGACCCTATGTTTGGACAAAGTCGCTGAGACTTTGGCAAAACTCTGAGGCCATCGATCCAACCATTGGAGATTGTTGGTCAAGTAATGTCAGCAGACGATCTTTTACCAGGCCGAGTGCGGTGCTATGCGGTGCCACATAGCTTCAACGGTGCAAAAAATGCACAGCATTTTGCTTGTGCTGGTGCAACTGCAACTCGTGTTTGCAGGGCAGATAGCAGATGAACCCCGCACAACTGAGGAAGTGCCACTTGTCCCGAAATCTGAGTGTACCCATTTGCTGGTCAGAGTGATGATTAAATCGGTTAATTGTCACCTGTCTCAGACATTCTCAATCAGCCATGGTCTGCCATCCAAGGTTAGCCAACATCACTGTGGACAAATTAGATGACAACGTGAAGAAATGGTTGAACGCACAAGCCTTAGCTAGGACCAGTTGGCTCTTCGCTGCAAAACTCACAAACCAATACCCACAATGGTTTTCTGTAATCTTCCCTCAAATCTATCCATTGAAGTACTCTGAAAGATTGTTCCCCGTGCGCAGCTTAGGACCAGAACACCCAGACGCTGAATGGAGCTTTGGCATTTGTGCCGTTTATTTTACAGCAGGCCAGCAGCAAGGACAGTGCTTGAGACCGAATCATGTGGATTGGTGCCGGCAACGGTACCGTTGCTGCGGTTGGTGGCTGCCAGGCCTACTACGAAGGGAACCTGGATGAAGAGCAGATTGTTATCCACAACGGCTCTGGAGGCGACTCTGCTTTGAAATTCACCCCCCTCAAAACCTATTAGAAAAAACTCAAATCCGAAAGAAACACCTCTATTAACCTCCATGACACCCCACATATTCTGGCCATATCTCATATAGTTCCCATCTTTCATTCCCATCCAGGTGTGGTCTTCTCTGACGCGAGCGGCTTCACGGCCCTGACGGAGAAGTTGGCCAAGCAGAGCAACGGCACAGGGCCTGGGGGATTTATGGTGGGTTTCGTGGATATGTATGCTTTCATAGGGTTGATTTGGATGGATATGGGGTATGAATCAAAATCGGGTAGACGAATAGTGCTAAGCTAAAGGTCATGAGTCATGAGCGCAAAAACGCATTCATCTTAAGGTGAATTGTGAAATATTTGAGGACCTTCGACTTCTTTCGGGGTGCTCTGAGGCGCCGAGCTGCTGTCGCAGTGCCTAACAGTTCCTCGGTGACAGCTGCGGACTGACCCCCATGATGCGTAAGATGATGCTCAACCAGTGAATTCCCATTCTCACAAGCACCGAAATTTAGGGTTTTGCGAAGGGCAGACGTTTCTCGAATCTCTGTGGTTAAGAATGCGATGAGCTGATGACATCCCCATTTGGTTCCTATCACGACTAGAGAGTGAACCATTTGTCCCAGAATTGGATGTGAAATGTGGAGGAAGACCATTCTATTTACTGTTTCCTAGCCCAAAAAAGACCTGGAAACCTGGTTTTGGGTTCAAAATGTCCCAAGAAAACCAACCCAGTTTGGCAATCCATTTGGCCTGCGGAAAAGGCCTTCTTTACGCCTTTGATCGACCTGATCAATGCGTATCGGGGTGATACCATCAAGTTTAGCGGCGATGCGTTGTGGCTCGGCTGCCCCGCTGCTCGAGTCATCCGCTGTTTTGGCGAAGGGCTGACCCACAGACATTGGGAGTGAAGCTAAACCATGCTCTAAGGATGATCTACTTCCCTTCAGTTGACGACACCAAGTCTACGGCCTTTAATGGTGTCTTGGCTGTCATTGCCTCGTATTTGGGTAGCACTTCGAGGTCGGAAAAATGATATCCAATCCGCTTCAAGACTCCCAAAACATCCAAAACCAGAGTTTTTCCGTCGTTTTCCATGGATTTTCCATGGATTTGCCATAGTTTCTCCAGTTTTCCATGGATTTTCCATGGATTTTCCATGGATTTTCCATCGTTTGGCCACGTTTCTTCCCGCGTCGACGGATCGAAACGTGCAGGTATCGTGCCGCCGCATGGATCCTTCGGCCTGGATGACTTGGGCGCGGGTTCCCGGTTTCCCATCACCGTTGGTCAATTTGGGGCTGGTTTACTATTGCTTTACAAACAGTACAGTTATCTATCTATATATATATATATATGATATATGATATATATATGATATATGATATATATATATGATATATGATATATATATATATATGATATATGATATATATATATATATATGATATATATATATATATATGATATATATATATATGATACATAGATCGATCCGATATAATTTAATATTCATTAAGTATAGATATTAGTTTTGGTATAGAAACACGACAATATATTATATATGTGCCGCTTATGTATGTTTTTGTATGTATCTACATATGTATCCATATCTAGTATTCACATTTTTCTGGATAATATATTTCTGACTCGTGTATGTTTGTTACATATAATGAAATGCCCCTTACTTAGCTAGCCAATCTGATTTGAACAATGGACTAAATAGGGTCTATGGTGGATTATGGTGGAGATGTATCTGTAGTTAATGAGCGCTATCCAACTTAGAACTGAAGGGAACAAGATGGGATAGTTTTGTGTAGTTCTGCATGATTTTCAATACTATTTACATATAGACTGCATGGATCGTACACATGTCCAAAGCAAACCATAGAACCATAGTAGATTCAATGAGTAGAAGATTCACAGAGATCTTTGAACACAAAATGTCGGAAGTCCATCCAGCAGTCCAGCCGTCCCAAGGAAGGCCCATTTTATGAAGAAATGAAGAGAGAGTCGAGTCTGGGAAGTGCCAAGTAACTTAAGTTTGATCGCTGTGATCCGAGCATTGCAGCATCACCAGGTCCAATGGCAACAGCAGTGCTCCGGGCGTGCGAGACCGAGTCGCCTTGGGAGTCTGATGGGCACCGATCGCTGTGCCGGGTCCGAGGTCGGCGTGCTGCATTGAGATCCACAAGCGGCTTCATATGTTTGAGACAGGCGGCTGAACTGAATCGGGACTCAAGGCATAGCTGGTTGGTGGTTTCGATTTCTAAAGGAACCACAGGAACCAGCGCTATTTTGGGATGATTCCAATTCAGAAACAAAAAATCGGAAAGGTTGAAACCAGCAGATGAGGCACTGATGACTTGTGTACTTTCTGTTGGGTTGGTGAAGCCAGCAGTGATGTGCTCTCCTGAGGGGTTGATGTCCGGCTGAGCTTGCACATTGGCGTCGGATGTGGAGAGATCAGCATCCTTCAGGTGCATCTCATGGCAGATCTGCAGCAAAACATCTGATGGCAGAAAGGATTTATATGATACCCAAAAACAAAAAAGCACTGCTGAAATAGTGGTAGATGTGGTAGCATACTTCTCTACCTTTTTAAGGCCTCTTATAGCTTGAAAACTATAATGTAAGACATAAGCAAAGACTGTCCTCATTGAATTATTGGCAGAGTGTTCTACTGATTCTACTGCCTTGCCTGGTTCTTTGGTGGAGTCGCAGGTTGGGGGTGTCGTGCCACCAGAGACTCATATCCCGAGGACAGTTTGATTTCTTCGGTATCTGAAGCATCATGTCTCGGAAAGATGACGAAGACTTTCCATGAAACTTTCAAGCTTCACCAGGATTGAGTACTTGATCGCTGGGGCACCTTTAGAACAGATCTCAATTGTGGCGATCTCAGACCGAGCCCAGCCAGCCCAGCCAGCCCAGCCACAGGGCCACCCGATGCCCACAGATGATGTCCACCCAAGGCCGAGCCTCTGGCCGAAAATGGCGAGACCTGTCTCAGCCCGCAGGCGACCTCACTTGGATGATTTGGGGCCTGCATTTCAGGAAACCCACAACCCCCATTTGGTTCATTTTGGTTCAATAGACAAGCATTATGCTAATCACATCTATTCACATCTAATATCCGTTTGAAATTCCTATGATATTCTCGTTTTTTGCGGCTGTAACCTAATTTTTGCATCGTTTTGGTTGGTTGGATCAACCTGAAGTCACCATATTTCCTGGCTGTCCCATGGACACGTCGTGGTGGCCTTCCGGGGAAACGTTGGAGGCTTGGGAGCTGGTCAAGGATTGTGTGATCGAGGGCAGGCCCCTCAAGGACCTAGCTGCGCAGCATACGATGGATTTTCGCGGATGCAAGATTTTCCACACGATCTTCCAAGGTTTTTTGGGATGTTCCAAGATGTTACTGTACGAGATTTTCCAAGATTTTACCCGCGCGATTTGCAGGGTTTCCGAAGATTCTCCTGGTTTGATCTATGACTTTCCGGTTTTTCGTGGCTTCATTGGGGTTGGGGAGATAGGGATGGGCTGCAGGGATTCACTCCGCAGGATCGCATGGACTTTCATCTGCTCCTGAGAATGGTTTGGGACTTAAAACTGCCAAGCCAATGGCTGCTGAATGACTGACAAGTCGACCAAAACGTCCCTGTCACTTGTCACTTGATTTGTGATTATTTTCTGATTCTTTCCCAACATTTTATCCGTGCTCTCCCTGCCAACTGCTGAGGATGAATCGAAGTACACCTTCCCTACCATCAAATATGCCACGCAGCTCTACGACTCGCGGGCAGAGAATTGCTTCAAGCTAGCTCAACTCAACATCACCAGGTCCCACTCCATGACTTGCATTTTGACGGAACCTGATGAGACGACTGCAGTTTTGTTGCAGGAGATACATCCCATCTGCTGTGTTCAAGCAGATCGAGTGTGGAACGCTTCCCTATGTCAACGAGATGCGTGACATGCCTAGATGGAGCTGAGAATCTGAGCACACATTGAAATCGAATGAAATCGAAGCATTCGAAGCCCTTGTGCCAGAATAGATGTTCAAATTCAACTTGATTGGTCATATCTTGTCATTTTTTTATTCATTTTATTCTGGATTCCGATATATGGTCACTAGTCACTAGTAGTCCCATGTAGTCCCTGACAAACCTGGCAGTTTTTTACCCAATCAACCGGGCTCTTGGTCGTTGCGAGGCAAGATTTCAGTGCTCTTCATCAATGGCTCCGGTCTGGACGTGATGACCCCATTGCTCAAAGCTTTTCTCCTTTGGATCAAGTGCACAGTTGAGCAATGTTCAAAACAGTGCACAGTTGATGACGAGTTCGGAAAAGTTATACTACTTACCCTTCATAACCCTTCATAACCTTCATAATATTGGAATATATTGGGATTATTGGGGAAATTTGACAAACCCGGGATGTCGATGATGTCTTGACCACTGCTCACGAAGATTTCCTGAGGTCATGTCCCAGGATGGCCCAAAGCAGGCGCAGGAACTGATGTCTTCCGTGGCAGCCCCAGCGCCGATCACCTTGGGATCCCACAGCACCACGTTCCGGGCGTTCCGGGCGTTGCCCCTGAGGTGCAGAAAGTGTGCTACTCGCATGAAGGAACTCTCAACAAGTTCCTGATTGACGACAAGGGCATGCGCTGGGCTCAACGCAGCGAAGTTGAAGCAATCCACCATGCACCGCAATGTGTCCTGATTTATTCAACTTCTAGATCTTCTAGTTTGTTTTCAAGCCTACCTGGCATATCCAGAAATTGCGTGGTAGACCATTTCCGTGGCATGGCATGTGTGTTTTTTGAGATGGACAGTTCAACCACCGTTACATCCATCCCTCGCAGTGCCAGAAGGTGGTACCCCTCATTTTTGTTGGTTTCTAAACCATCATGAAGTATGGATGTATCATGGGGTTTATAAACCACAAACTTAGTAAAAGTTTAAAATGAAAACCAATTGGGGTTCATAGTTGTTGGTTATATCAGTTATATCATCTACCATTGTATCTACCATAACCCCCCTGAGGCTGTTTCTGCTGGTCTTCGGGCTGCCACCCTTGGTGCACCCCGACGACCCTGCACGGGCCGTGCTGGCCAGCAAGGAGCTGGTGAGTGTCGCATGGCCGGGTTTCAGGTGAGTTTCGCTTGGTGATATCTGACAGAAGTGGTTTGGAATCCAACTTCACACTAACCAATATGAATATAATATGACCCAATATGAACCAATACTAATCAATGCCATCCTGCAATACCAATCTCCACCTTCCCCTTCTTCACTCCACTGATCCGCCGAACTGCCAAAAATTGGAACCCAGGTCTTCAAGCGCCTGAAACTGGTTGGGCGATTTGGCGTCACCACTGGCCGCAGTTATTGTGGCGTCTGTGGCAGTGCCAAGAGGATGGAATACACAGTGTCTGGGCGAGATTTGGCAGTTCTGATTTAGGCTTTGATGTTGATGGGCTTTGAACTAGCAAATATCTGGGGATATAAGTTTTAAAGTCATATAACTTAAATATATATCTGGTTAAATTATAACGACCTCACTGCGACCTCACTGGAATCATAGTCAATAAGGAGAATTATCCCAAAATAGCCTTATTTCAGGTTAGTGAAATATTATAATTTACCCAGAGATATATAATATTATATATAAACATATATATATACATATATATATATATACACATTGGGAATTATCATGAAGCAACCAGTATGGTTGGAAATCAGTTGGGAACATCCAGGCAAAAAATCGACTTCCAGGCTGTGTCTGAAGCCATTTTAATATTTTTCATGTCGCGGTGTGAATCCAGGTTTTGGGTGACTGCGTCAACTTGTCAGCCCGCTTAATGGTGCTGCTGGCCTCCTTGCTGGTTGGTGCAGCTGCAGAGCCCACAGGGGAAAAAACCAGAAAGGGATCCTTTCACAATGAAAAAACAAAACACCGGGATATCCGGATTTATGATTCTGATTTGGGATGACACATGTATAATACATGAATTCCTGATTCTGAGGAAAAATATCTGATTTTGGGAATTTTATGGGAATATCCTCAGATCCTCCAAGTTTGAGACAGCGCTGGCAGGCCAATGCGCCCGCACTGGGTGTTCTCGCTGATGAGGAGACCAGCAAACAGTCTACAGGCCTGGGGGAAGATTCTCACACTGCGGAGGGAGAGATGTTAGAAGTTCAACAGGAAAAACAAGATCGGCCAGACTTGGAGATCAAATTTGCAAAGTCGCTCATGCTTATATAGTAGTAAATAATCTATCTGTCTACCTACCTATCTTATCTTATCTCATCATATCTTATTTTATCTTATTTTATTTTATCTTATTTTCTCTTATTCTATTTTGTCTTATCTTATATTATCTTATCTTATGCTATATCATTTATCTTATCTATCTTATCTGTCCTATACTATTGTCCATCTACTCTATCTAAGCTTATCTAATCTTATCCAATCTAATCTAACCTAATCCAACCAAATCTAATCTAATCTAATCTAATCTAATTATCTATCTATATTTTATCTCTCTATCTCTATATACAGAGCCAATCCATTTTGGGATACTTGCGTTTTGACTTTCGACTCTTTAGACTGATACTGATCATCACTGATGCCAGGTGAGATGATCTTCAAAGCACTGGCTCCCATTAAGGCGAGAAAAAAAGGGAGACAAAGGGTGGCGAATCTCGGGGCGCCACGGTGAGAGCACGTGAGTCTCATGTGCTGACTGCTGAGTTTGGTTGTGGTGTAACATCTTTCTTGTCGTGAGTAATTATACATTTATATATATATATACATATATATATACATATGTATATATATATACACTGTGTATACCATTGTAGATCATTCCTTCCATTCCTTCCATTTCGACCTGCAATATCTTGCAATAGTATTTGAATGTATTGGATAAGAAATGTGAAGAAGTCCAATAAGAAATGTGAATAAGCGATGCTTTTCCAATACTTTCCCATTCTTTTGATGGGTCTAATTGGATTCTTAGCTTTCCACACGCCCTGTGCGTTGCCAAGCGCTACGCTGGCAGCCGACAGGTGAAGGGGAAAGCGAACCCCATCCCGATTTTCCAGCCAGTTCCTCGCGAGGCAGGAGGACAAGTCCAAGTGGAGAGAGGGATGAACCCATGACCCATGATGAACCAATGGAGTTTGGATCATTTTGGGTCAACGATGAACCCTGGTTTCAGAGAAACGACCTTGACGTCTTACCTCACGTGTTCCATTGGTGACCTTGACGTGTTCCCTTGGGCCCTTGGGTATTTAATGTCTTGAAGCCTAGGCAGCTGGTGCCTGTGGTGTGACCATGGATCGGAAGATTCGATTTCCTTGGTACGTTCCGGGCTGAGCCAGTTGGGCATGGCTTGCCGATCCAAAAGTGGGTTGATCGGTACCGCTCTACAAGGGGGTTACATTGGTTACATTAGCCACTGGTGGTTTGGAACCATGGAATTTTATGACTTTCCATATCTTGGGAATTTCATGATCCCAATTGACTTTTATATCTTGGGAACATTTGGATTATTTTTCCATATCTTGGGAATTTCATGATCCCAATTGACTTTTATATCTTGGGAACATTTGGATTATTTTTCCATATCTGGGGAATTTCATGATCCCAATTGACTTTTATATCTTGGGAACATTTGGATTATTTTTCCATATCTTGGGAATTTCATGATCCCAATTGACTAACTTATATTTTTCAGGGCTAGGTCAACCACCAACCAGCCCAGTAGGCCGTGGGAATCCCTGCACATCTCTGGTTGCTCGCCCCGAGGACAATCTCCTGGACGGCAGCAGCCTGACCTCCAAAGATCCCGTCCTGACGGCCAAGACGAAGGTTGGATGCCCATGGCCATGCCATGGCCATGGCCAGGGCATCATGGCCAGAATTCGATGCCAGGTACAACACCTCTGCTCTATACAGAAGTGGACAGCCAATGTGAAAGTGGCTGAGATGCTGGGTGGCCCCTTCAACAAGGTGCGTTTCTGCTGTATTTTTGAGCCGTAGCTGGTAGCTGGTGTTTTTTTTTCTGAAAATTCCAGACGTGGAGAGTGGTAGCTGATATTCCAGCTGGACGTTCCAACTCAACCTTCCAGTGATCAGAAATATCAGAAATCGGAGACCCCAACTGGACCCCCCAAAAACACTATTGATGCTCACGCCTGGCCGAAGGTGCTGCATTCTCCCGAGCAGACCATTGGGTCTACTCCAGTGGGGCGCTCCAAGGTGCCGAATGATCGAGTACAAAAGCTGCGTTTTGTTCATGGGCTGTTCGTATTCCAACAATGAGGGGCTACTAAGGAACCATAGAACTGAAACTTGGTGAGTATCCGACCTGCCACAACAACCAGTTTTTCTCCCTTGTGGCAATTTTTCTGCCCTGGTATCTTGGGAGGCACCAGCTGGTAGCCCCTTCGCAGATGGAGGTTTAGTCGTCATCGAGGGAGCTACAGGTCCAGTGGAGTGAAGGGATTGGAAAATGGACTGGTGCTCCTGTTGCTGCTGATGAGCTCATTGATTCGGTCTTGCGAGTTTGGTGGCGACAATGACGATGACGATGACGATGATGCTGCTGATGACGATTGCAACGCCGATGCCGACGCTGGTGCTGTTTCCCTGTCATGCATGCCATCTTCAGTGTTGTGTTGGAGCCTTTGGGATCCTGCAGGCACTGGCAAGATTGAGCTTGCTGAGCACATTATTGCGCATTGTGCCACGCAGTGCGATGCCTCAGGGTCGCCATACGGAGCTGCGCCGCAGTTGTTTTGAACGCTTCCCCAGTGATTTTTTTCCGAATCAAATCCCTTTCACCAGGGTTTCGCCCTAAACAGTCAATAAGCACCTGCAGCAACCCTGGGTCATCTCCCAGGTTTCAGATGATGCCCGTCTTTGGCACCATGGGCCCAAGGCGCTGTGGGAAAGAAACCAGTGGCTACCGGATGGAGCCAAGGAGCTCCATCGGTATAGTCACAGTCCCACGCGCGGAATATGTCGTGACTTGCATCAGCCTTGACGCTCCAGGCCTGGGGAATCCAATCGGATGGCCATTGAGCTGCTGAGAAGTATAGCCTCAGACTCAGCGAAGTGGGAATCTTTCAGACAGGGCCCAAAAACATGGTGTTTTTGCTACGAAAACTTTTGGATGATTTTTGGAGAGGATACCCCGTTGAATCCGGTGGACTTGATTATGAGATGATCATTACCATGTTTTCAGTAGAATGGTAATTGTTCTATAATCTGGGGAAGTAATATGAAAATTCTAGATGTAATATGATATATTTCTCATATAATTATCATATAATGATATACTGATTATACTGTAATATATAGGTCCTTAGGTTTGTTGGGTCAATCTCCCACTTTAAGACCCATCATTCCCGAGGTGGCGGTCTACCGGATGATGAGTCCCAGCCTTCCGCCAGATGATGTGCAGGTGGGGGCAGAAGCTTCACGGACTGCCATGGATCGTCACAACTGGAACACACTGAGGCACTGGAGAAACTCATCTCACCTCAATATGTTTGGAGCTTGGTATTTCTGGGATCTTCTGGGCACTGGAAAATTCTTCTCTCTCTCTCTCTCTATTTGAGTGTAGTTTTTCCTTCTGCGACTAGATGTTTGTTAGGTCCGAGGAATTGCTGCCAGAAAAAGTGTCTAAGAGATCTCTTGGAAGACTTGACGCAGTTCTTGCCACCTCCGGATCCTCCGGGCTTCCAAATCGTCCCTACGAAAATATGGCAAGTTCAGTCTTCGCTTGGAGCTCACACAGCGATAGGGCCGCAGGTTTTTGCCTCGACTTCGATAACATTAACAGTCTCTCCAAGGTAAGGAGCATCCATCTGTGGATTATTCTGATCTTGATTGTGCACTGAAAAGTCGCAAAGCTATCACATTTATCACATTGTTCACCACGAGATTCCAAGATGTGCCCAAGGTCCGCGAGCTTTCCGAATTCCAAAGACTATCCAAGATATTGGGAACTATCATCATCCAGCACGGAAATCCCATTTTTTCTAGGCCTTTTTCCCAGCCGAAAATTTTCCAATGAGCAGAGCTCTGCTATGAGCTGAGGCCGGCAGCATGCCCACCTTGTCCGAGCTCCTGACCCAGAGTTCCGATAGCCCAGCGGCACTGGATGTTGCCCTGAAGGCACTTGGGATGGGATCGATGTGGGATCGATGTGGGATCGATGTGGGATCCAAGGCCATGGATTCCATGGGGCGATGATCGGATGAGGTTTTCTGAGGTGTTCTTTGGGTGCATAGGAAATTGCGGGCTTACCCTGACCAGGTAAGGCGATTAGAATGGGAAATATGATGGGCATGATCTCAGAACCATTTGGTAACGTCGTGACGACATCAATCAAAACCAGGGGAAATTATGGATATTTTATGGAAAACCATAGACTTTGGACCCCTCCAAATAGGGGTGAAAGGCCAGGCTCTCAGGCAAAATTTGCGACGAAATGCGCCAGGTGATTGTCTCACTTCTTGCTGGGCTCAGAAGCAAGACAGGACGGTCAAGCCAACAAACTGGAGCGAACGCTGCATACAAACTCTATCCACAGCTGTGACGACAGGAATCTTGGTGGTCCTTCAGTTTGAGCAGGTGGGAAGTTGGCAAAAAACATGTAGCCTAATTGCGGGAAGAACTTTGACCTTGGGGTGTGTTGTCGTCGATGCGGAGAGTTTTTTTTCTTTCCCCCTTTATACCATGTTTTTTTTTTCCTGGGAGACTTTGTACACATATAATTATACATATAATTATACATAATTATACATATATATATACAAACACATAGCTGTGTATACACCATTTCATATCCCCATTGTATCCCCATTCCAAATCTCGTTGACCTCAGAAAGTCCGACAGGGAACAAATCTCTTCGAAAAGACGGCCGAAAAGGACCTGGTCTGGAGCTGAGTTGTTCCAAGACACCATGGCTATATCATGGGGAGATGAAGAATGGTATATATATATATGAAGCATTAAAGATCTGCTATGGATGCTATGGATGCTACGGGTTGTATGAAGTATCATATGAACATTAATGGATATCTTTTATCATGGGATATTCACCCCGCTTCGCGTGGGGTGGCCGCCCACACCGCAGGTTTATTTCGGTCCGTGAGAGGGGCTAAGGGTGGTTTTCCCCCGTGGGGGCTCCCCAAGCTAAGAATTTTCACTTTCCCC
>Ga0126342_10016490_pt1 | contig 12872 bp, 14 predicted proteins | sample Cyp1metagenome_FD_92528 | JGI IMG/M metagenome (GOLD analysis project Ga0126342, IMG submission 92528) | Coral microbial communities from Lord Howe Island, Old Settlement Bay, Australia - Cyphastrea 1 metagenome | ecosystem: Host-associated > Invertebrates > Cnidaria > Coral ... | reverse complement strand
TCACGAAGCATACATGACGTGAGCAAGTTCACAGGGACGTTAACATCCCCCCTCACCCCACCCAAACCCCGAAGTTCACGAAGCATACATGACGTGAGCAAGTTCACAGGGACGTCAACATCCCCCCTCACCCCACCCAAACCCCGCAGTTCAAGAAGCATACATGACGTGAGCAAGTTCACAGGGACGTTAACATCACCCTAAAAAAACAAAAAAAAAGGTTTCGTTACCAGTTGCCTGGGGGCGGCGTTGGGAACTAACATAGCTTTTGAACATTGCCATTTAGTTCATTGATTTACCCATTATAAATGGTGATTTTCCAGTTCGCAAACTGTTAGTTTACCAGAGGGTAATTTTTATGGGGATTCCACCCCCAGGTGACTTCCAGTCAGTCGGTTGAGGTCAAATTCAGCAGGGTCGGTCACCTTTGGGAGACCCAACAGTTCAGGTGAAGTATGATAAAATTTTACCCAGATATATCAACCCAAACTATATTATGTACATAGTTTTATATATTAACCATATTTCAGGTAATCATATATATATAAACATATATTTATATAGTTTGATCTCCCAGAAACCCAAACGTTAGCCAAGTGATGTTTACCAACTTAGCTATCGTAAACGCAAGCCGCACCTTGCAGGACACACGTTATTGGGGCTAGACCTTTACACTTTGGATCCAAAAGTTAAAGGTGGACAGGTCAGCTCTAAGAGATATGATGTACTCATGATATCATTTTTTTTTTTATATTTTGAATGTATACATATATATATATATACACATATTAGAGAGACATGCATACATACGTGTAGATGGGAGCAAGGTTTCTCTACACGTGTAGAAAGTTCCACCTGAGCCTAGCCACCTCGCCTCACCCCAGGTGTGCAACCAGAGCAGGTTCGAGTGCAACTCGGCCTCCCAAACCCACGAGGGCATTGGAAGCAGCTATAGTTCCTACAAAGGCCAAACCCGTTGGAACCGGAAATGGGAGACTTTTTTCGCAGTTTATGGCGATATCATATATCATACACATATCAAATTTCATATACCCTCTGGTTATTTAACATAGCTATTGAAAATGACCATTTATAGTGGATTTTCCCATTAAAAATGGTGATTTTCCATGGCTATGTTAAATAACCAGAGGGTATCATATCATTATATATGACATCATATCATCATATCACATCATTCAGATTTGGGAAAATGAGGTTCCACACCGTGGGATGGAATGCTAGTCCGACCGGTCCCCCGAAGATTTTTCCACCACATTTTTTTCACGCATGTCGAGTGAACATGTATATACCTAGATATTTGGTTACAGATGGTTACAGGAAAAAAACCCTCTGGTAAACTAACAGTTCGCTATTGAAAATGGCCATAGAAATAGTGGATTTTCCCAGCTATAAAATGGTGGATCTTTCCAGTTAGCTATTTTGACATAACCAGAGGGTATCTGGATACATTCTGAACGACATCAGTGCTACGTCACCTGGAATGTCAGGCCACTTGATCACCATGATGCGGCAACCGGAACAACGGGTTTTGAGCGCCTACCACGATGCACGGTTCGACCACGGGGCCTCGCGATACCCCAACGTGTGCCATGCCGATGGGAGGGGTGATTGGTCTGATTTTGATGGATTTTGATGGATTCTGATGGATTTTGATGGATTTTGATGGATTTTATGTCAGTACGTATGCAAATATATGGTCATAGTTTGGCTTTATTTATTTCTCATCCCCAATCTTGGACTGGTAGTTCAATCCATGAAAAAATCCTTCAGGTTTTTTCCTAAGTGGAAAATCACCAGCCAACCAACAAAAGATACCCTCTGGTGAACTAACATAGCTATGGAAAATCACCATTTTTAATGGGAAAATCCACTATAAATGGTCATTTTCAATAGCTATGTTAGTTTTATCAGAGGGTAAAAATTCTTTTGGTAGACCAAAGATTGACCATGTTCTCAGATACAATTTTATAGAAGAAAGAGCTGACTTCCAGGCGGTTTTTTGTGTCATGGTGATCTTGCGGAGCAGTCATTCCCATTCTCTGGGATAGCCTTGGTGATCCAAAGCCAGCCTGGCCTGGCCTGTCCGTGTGTCCCATGATTTACCATGGAAATCCTCTGTAAATGGAGGTTTTAATGGATCATCCATGGGGGTTTTCGCGTTCTAAGCCGTCTCTGGCAACCTGAGGTCCGCCTATGCGGAAGGGGTTGCAGGCACCTGGCGATGCCAACCGGGGGCACCCGATGTCCTACCGGGGCCGGTCATGTTTAATGCTTTTAGCAATCCCCAAAACGATCGAAAAGTTATGACACGTGATTTCTCGCTCTTTTAGGATTGCCCCAAGAAATTCTCGCATCAAGTTGGTGAAGTCCCAAAAATCTCTCAGATTTCCCATAGTTTGATGGTGAAAATTGGCGTCGAGGTTTGGTGACCTGCCAGCTGACGGGTGCGAAGTCTGTGGACCCGGTGCCACAGTGTGGAGAGCTCCAAAAGGCGCCGGGGGGAGTTTTGGGATGGCTTTTCTGTAGGATTTATGAGATTTATGTGAGAGTTGAGAGTTATATAATCGTTATATATGTTCTATTTTGAAAACATACTAAAACATATTATAATGGAATGGACTCTTATATACTCTGCTAGCTTATTTTTTACAATGTTTTTCCACTCTCGTTTTTGTGAGATTTGATGGGAAAGAGCGGGTTATTGGGTTTGCATGAGGGATTGAACGGAGATTTTCATTTCGAATCTGTATGTCGGACTTATGTTGAATTTTAAGGGATTAGTTAAAAGGTTTTACGCGATATTGATGTTTTATACATGGTTTGCACGGTATTTTCGGTTAATTATGTGGCATTTATGGGTGTTACTGATGATTGGATGGATGATTTGCGAATTGGAATCGGGATGTGCACGTTGAAAATGAGGTGGCTTGGAAAGAAAACATGGGACGTAATTATTCTAGGTATCCAAACTGGTTGGTGGTTTGGATCATTTTTTATTTTTCCTTATATTCGGAATAATATAATCCCAACTGACGAGCTCCATGATTTTTCAGAGGGGTAGGTCAACCACCAACCAGCAAAGTATAGCATTTTATTTTCACATATATTTATATAATTGCATACGCACACACACACATATATATATATATCTATATACACATATTATTTATATTTATATATACATATACATGTATATATATATGCTGATGAAACTGTAAACATGGTGATCAGATCCAGAGAAATTTTTCGAGACCGTCGCAGCTCCATAAAATGGCCTCGGCGGCCAAGGCCATCCAAGGCCAAGGATCTCGTCGGACGTGGTTGGCGCCATCGCCAAGATTCTAAGATCTACCATGTGATAATGGGTGGTCTAAACCATGAAAAAAACCATCAATTTATATAATATTCTAAGCCATTGAAAAACCATAAAATAAACCATAAAATAAACCATAAAATAAGCCATTATAATACCACCATCCAATCCACATATATATATATACATATAATATATACCACATATTATAACTAACAAGCCATATTATAACATATAAGCCATATATGCACATCATAACCATTCTTTAACTGACTCAGGCCGATGCCCTGGCAGCAGCCCAGCGACTGCGCGAGGGCTTCGTGTTGCTTGGGACGTACTCGGAGCTTTTTTCGGATTGATTCAATTGGTGAATAACCAATGGTAATTCAGATATAACGAACTGGTTTATGGTAGTATCTATAGTTATAATATAAAACTATGGTTTATGGTAGTATCTATAGTTATAATTATAGTAACTTGGTTTATACTAAAACTATATATAGTTATAACTATGTTATAACTATAGATACTATAACATACTATAACTATATTAGGTTATGGTAGTTATTTATTAACTATATATAGTTATATCTACCATAAACTGGTTTATAAAATATGGTTTATGGTAGATAGAACGAACTAGTTAATGGGCTTTATAAACCACGTTATCACTGGGTCAATGGGATTCTAGGTGTCCAAACTGATTGGTGGTTTGGAACATGAATTTGATTTTCCATAATATATGGGAATAACAATCCCAACTGACGAGCTCCATGATTTTTCAGAGGGGTAGGTCAACCACCAACTAGATGAAGTTGGTGAATAACCCGTGTTCATGAGTGACCCGGCTTAATGCAAATGAAGTCACCAAAGTGGTTAACTGTGTAAATATCAATGGATTGGTTTAAGGGAAAATTTACAGGAAACCATGGTTTTTACCATTAAATATGGGGTGTTCCTGTAAATTTTCCCGTAAACCAATCCATTGAAAATAAGTTCCCATGTTAGTAAGTGGCTAAGAAGGGTGAATAAGTCATAATAAGTCACCGATGGATGATCCCGTGAATGGCGTTATTTATCCTCCAAGAATTCTCCCGCGACTCTTTTGGGGGGTGAGTGGTCAGTTCATGTCAGTTCTGCTACTCACTGGTTCTCAAGGCATAAATTGGATTTTTAATTGGGCTAATTATGATAATGTCAACCCCGGATGAGACTAAACCATGGTTTATTAATTAGGGGGGGTACTCCTCCAATAGTCATTTCATCTGATACTTTTTTATGGTACCCTCTAAAAATTAAACAGTCTAATTATAGGGTTTATTAATCCAGGGGTTGACATTAACTATTATTAACCATTATTAACCACTATTAACCACTATTAACTTGTTGAGAACCTGAATGATCTGAATGATCTGATGGGGATCTCAGTGGCGCCTCCAAAAAGGAGGGGGATGACAGAGGAAAACTGAAGGCCACCAGAGTCAGTCTATACTGCCTATATTGCGCACGCTGGTTGGAGGTTTCAATTCCCCTCTGGTTATGACTAACAGTTCGCCATGGAAGCCATGGCCCATAGAAATAGATGGTTTTTTCCTATTAAAAATGGTGGATCTTTCTATGGCAAACTGTTAGTCATAACCAGATGGTATTTTTTTGGGTGATGTTTCAATCCATACTTAAGACTTGGGATGATTAGTTGAGATATGTTAAGATGACTCTTTGTTTGGGATGGGTAGAAACCACCAAGCATGACATTCCCCAGTCTGCCCCTTCCGAACAATTAGGCCCCTCCTGTCTTGCTCCAAGGTTCGTGGGCATCATGGAGGAATGGGCGTCTCGGATTGCCATATCCTGAAATTTTGAACTGCCTGGATACCCTCTGGTTATGTCAAAATAGCTATTGAACATGGCCATAGAAATAGTTGATTTTACCCATTCAAAATGGTGGATCTTTCCATCGTTTTTCATGGATTTCCATGGGTTTGGAGCTGCATGGAGCTGCACTATGGATAGCCCTGCGCCCCTGGGACATGGGGCTGGGTCTCTAAGGACATGTCGATGTGCCTTTTCCACAAGATCTTCGGAGGCGGGTTTTGCCAATGGTGACGTCCCAAAAAATGGCCAGATTTGCCAAGGGGGTGTTCAATATAACCCAGATAGAACATGATCTACCCAATTTATAGTGGTTTAATGGGATTTATAGTGATTTAATGGGATTTATAGTGATTTAATGGGATTTATAGTGATTTAATGGGATTTTATAGTGATTTAATGGGATATTAATGGGATATACCCTCTGGTAAACTAACGTAGCTATTTAAAATGGCCATAGAAATAGTGGATTTACCCATTAAAAATGGTGATTTTCCATAGCTACGTTAATTTACCGGAGGATAAAGCACGAGCCATCTTTGAAAGTCACAGAGTCAGGCACTTGAGGACTTGGATCTTTCACCTTCTGAGATTTTCGACGAAAGGTTTGTCCGCACGACCTGATGGTTTGATTTTTCCAGGGTGTTGAACCGCCAAAGCCGACCTGAGTGACTCTGGAATCCAACACATGATTTTTCTTGTTGAGAAATCAGGTGTTCCACTTCGATGTTTGTTTCACAGTATTCATCTGGGTATGGGTCAATACCTATAGATACATTTTTAGTGGGATGAACATCCATAAATCCCAGCTATTTTGATGTGAACTACAGGGGTACTATTGGTTTTGACACACTGCCATCTTTTAACATCTTTTGACTGTGGCTGTCTTGTCCCCCAAAAAGAAATTAGTCTTGTCCCCCCAAAAAGAAATTACAGCTCAAACATTGCCATCCTAAGAACCATGAGTCAGAACATGTCAAAACCCTAGTGAACTACCTCGCTGGTGGTAGTTAGGCCCCGGGGTTATTTATGTTTTATACATTATTGTATAATATTGTAAAATTCTGTACGCAGTTTTTGGCATAGCCTATCTTCCAACCACTAGAAGTGACCTTTTAATAGTATCAACCTTGACTACACACGGTTAGTGGATTGGGGCCTTGTACAGATCTTTTAATGATTTTAATGGAGCATAGATTTTCATTTTTTTTTTGTTGGGATATTCTTCCCAGTTCACTCCCCAAGAATCCAATTGTGCCAAGTTATTATCCCCAGTTTATATGCCAGTTACCCTCTGGTTATGACTAACAGTTCGCCATGGAAATCCCAACCATAAATGGAGGTTTCTAGCTGGGAAAATCATCTATTTCCATGGGCCATCTATACCATGGCGAACTGTTAGTCATAACCAGAGGGTAATAGATGTAGAAAACCCATGGGGAAACCCTTGGGAAAATGATCTAGAAATCCTGGTGGGGTGGAAATTCACCACATCGAAGTGTTTCTGTTAGTCATAACCAGAGGGTATCAGTTCCGTGATGTGGTTTCTACGGCAGGCCACTGCTGGCACTCGGATTTCGAGAATTCCCGGCCGTGGCCGGGCAGCAAGCCATGTTTGCCAGACAGGCTGAGCTGGATGGCTGCTGGAGTATGGAATGGTTGCAATATGTTGCAATATGTAATAGCTAAAAACATATAAAATTAATACCTTAACTGGTAAACATACAAAAACTATGCAAAATCACCATTTTTAATAAGTAAATCAACTATAAATGGTCATTTTCAATAGCTATGTAACAAATTACCAGAGGGTAAATACTATAGTCTTATGAGAGATTATGGATGAACAGCAGAGTGACGCCTTTGATGTTTCGCAAAATCGTTGGTGATATAATCCCATGAAACATCCCCAGGCGTATTCCATGAAATAGTCCCCCAGAATGGTTGTAAACTCCCGTGGTTGGAGCATCTTTCACGCCACGGGGCCCTGAATTGCTAAGGACGGACCCGGAGGATACCAGTCCGTACAACGTCTCCGAATTGGACTCTGGGTGTTGCAGTGGTTGGTGGCAATGGTTGGTGGATGTTGGTGGTGAAGCCATGTTAAATCTTCCCCAAGATTTGATGGTGACGAATATGTTCACATGTTGTGGTGGAAAGACCCGATGTCATCCTCAACAATATCCACGGGCACATTCAAGATGGCTGGTTTGCCATGGTTTGCCATGGTTTGCGGGGTAGCATTGCTGCTGGGATTTGCCATGGCTGATGTGCCTTACATTGTGGGCTTGGAAGATGGCACCGGGATGGGCTATCCAACCTCATCAAGCCGAAGAGCAAGCATATCTCAGCCATGTCATGGCACTAAACTTGTATATATATACAATTATCTAATGTGATTGTTAATACTGAACTACCAATTATTATATAACAATTATGTTGATGAATTATATTTCTAAAACTATCTAGTGATGGTTACGGTAATGATATTATATAATGAACCAGTTGATAGTGAATATCCACACACTGGGAATATCATCGGGAAACCATGAAACATGGTGCAGTATCGTTGAACGTATCTCTGGTAGTGATGTCACTGGAATGATGGTGAGGATTAGTTCTTCCCAAATGGCCGCCATGGTTTCAGTGATTTTTTAGGGTGGATGGATTCTTAGTGACTTGATGTGACTTGGATGTGACTTCAGCCAGACGTGTCCTGTAAACTAACAGTTTGCTATTGAAAATGGTGATTTATAGTGAGTTGTCCCATTAAAAATGGTGATTTTCCATAGTTATGTTAGTTTACCAGAGGGTATTTATATTGAATACTGTAACATTTATTTCCAGAATCAACACATCGGAGGGCGCCGGAAGGGATAGCAAATCATAGCAACCAACAGATTAATAAAGTGATGTGAACAAAGTCGACCATGGGACATGGGACATGACGAGAAGGGCACCCCCTATCCTCGCCCAGGAGGGATTCCGGGACGAATTGGATGGTGTCTCGGCTGCTGTTGACCAGCTGGTTGCTGGTTGCTGGATGTTGCTGGTCGGTTCTACAAGTTTGAGAGTCATCGTAAAAACACCAATCTCGAAACAAGCGTTACCCTCTGGTAATTTAACATAGCTATTGAAAATGGTGATTTATAGTGGATTTTCCCATTAAACATGGTGATTTTCCATAGCTATGTTAAATTACCAGAGGGTAGTTGTTTGTTTAGGTTCATCTAAAGAAATGAATATCCCCGGAGTGAATTCATGTTCTCCCTTTCAGTGGGGTTTTTAAACGCCACCAGCCACCGAAAAAATTCCCCAAGGCCTTGTCTACGAGGAAGCCAAGCGCATCTTCAGGGAACAGCTGGTTGCATACAACGTCACTTGGATATCAGCCCTGGTACCCTTCAAACAAAAAGAATGGGAAAGTATACCCTCTGGTAATGAACTCTTGGAGAGGGCGATGGAGAGAGAGACCCTCTGGTAATTTAACATAGCTATTGAACATGGCCCATTTATAGTTGATTTACCCATTCAAAAATGGTGGATCTTTCCATAGTTTATTGTATGTTTACCAGGTCGGGTAAATCCAAATTTTCAGTGGTACATCATTTCCAATCGGGTGATTTTCTGCAGCCATCGATTTCCCATCAAATCTCCATCGAAATGTGATGTGACATCACCCACTTGTTGAGTTAGTGAAAATTCATGTTAATTCATATCCAATACATCCACATTGTTTAGTTATGTTTAGTTAATGTGGTAAATCCTTGGTGCCATAAACCATCTAAAATTAATTTAACCAACCATTTGGTGCCATAAACCATCCCATTAATTTAACCAACCATTGGGTGGTAATTTTACATTATCCCATTTCTAGGAGCATGCCCAAGTTCAACAAACCTCAATTGGGGATTGTTCATTATTTTTTCGCTACCGCATTAAATTATGTTATAATCCCACTTTGTGGATTGAAAGCTCCATTTTTTCTGTTAAGCAAGCATTACACCTCCATGAAACACCTTCGTTGATTGTGAGATCCCCATTTTTGATGGTTAAAATAGGTTAAAAGAGTAAAATACCCATTCAAATCGCGATTTACCACCATTGTTGTTGGTGAATTCCTTATGTTTCATGGTTAGAACCATCATTTTACATCATTTTCATTGAAAGCCCTGTGACTTTCCCCGACTTCCCAGGTATCCACAGACAGCTGTGCCGGCTGCTGGTCCTTCCGCCGTGCCAGTGGTGTGGTGGAAACCAATCTCCATGGTGGGGCCGTGGGGAAGCTGGAAGATGGAGCACATGTAAAGCGGTATAGTCATAGTGATGATATATAGATTTGTATATATAATTGTATACAGTACATAACATATATATATATATAATTTTATATACAATGTATATATATATAATTATATATATACATATGGATATACTTATTTACCAATATATGTATATACATATTTATTTATTTATTTATTTATTTATGTGTTTATTTACTTACCAATATATATATATATATACATGTATACAACATGATATATATATAGATGACATATAGTAGCATACACATATGATTTGCCCATAAATGTGTATACATATATATTAAAACAATATATATATATAGATACATTTGTGTGTGCTCCCAGCTGCAGGCGCTGCGCGGCCGATGGCGATGGCACGGTCAATGGCTTTGATTCTGGGAATCCTGGGCTGAGAGAAAAGATGGCTTGGCCTGGCCGTGATCCACCATGGTTCATAGGAATTGATATGGCAGTGTGTCAAGACCTTGTACCCCTTCTGTTCACATCAAAATAGCTGGGTTAAAATGGATGTGAATAACCCCCTAAAAATGGTATTTTCATAGGTATTGATCCATACCCATATGAATTTATATGTGTTATGTGGGGTTATATGCTTGATGATGTGATATATGGATATATATATATATATATGGGTTATATGATAAGTTATATGGATTAGAACGCGCCCCCAATTAGAATTATATGGAGGTTTCTTGAAATGGGGATACTCCTAAATCATCCATTTATGGAAACCACCATATATAGCAAACAACATGAATATGACATGGGATTTTGTGTGGGATATGAATAGGAAATTTATGATCTAAAAAGCAACACTATCTGAAGTGAAGGAGATACTAATGGTTCATAGGGATATTGCTGGGTATGTTGATGGGGATATTTCATGGGCAGGACCAACAAAAAAAGTGATGACCCTCTGGTAATTTAACATAGCGAACTGGAAAGATCCACCATTTTTCATGGGAAAATCCACTATTTCTATGGTCATTTTCAATAGCTATTTTGACATAACCAGAGGGTAAATTATAGATAATCATGATAACTGGTCTGGAAATGGTCTTTCTTTTCATAGCTATGTTCGTTGACGAAAATGGGAAAACCCAATTCTACCAGCATGATCCAAAAAAAGTGATATGCTTAGCCTCCGGTGAAAGTTGACGCCATGAAAAATTCCGATGGGCTTTCCCGTTCGAAAAAATGACCTGGTCATCCTGGTGGATTTTCCCTTAAATGTACCCGACCTGGTAAACGTTTACAGTTTGCGAACTTGAAGCCATGGCCCAGTGGAAATAGTGAGTTAATGGCCCAGTCGAAATAGTGAGGTACTAACAGTTTGCGAACTTGAACATGGCCATTTATAGTGAGTTTTCCCATTAATAGCATGGTGGATCTTTCCCATCAGTTTTTGGTATGTTTACCAGGTCGGGTAACTGTGTGGCCTATCAGGATCAACCTGATGGATCCTGATAGATCCTCGATTTTTCCCAACAAAAAACCATTGATTGACTTACTGTTGTGCTGCGTTTTACGCAGGGAATTTTCGGGAATGATCCACTGGCGAAATATCAATTTCATATAATTTCATCATCCCAGCAACCCCCAGCAACCCATCCAGCAACCCTGCGTAAAACGCACCAGTAAGTTGGAGGGGTGCAGATTGCTGGTACAGATGGGATTCTTTGGCTGAGAACTCGCGAAACCATGGATGGGGTATGATGGGGTGACGTGCCCAACGACCACTCAAATGGTTGTGGCAGAGAGTAAGATCTTTAAGATGATTATCGAGGTTTTAGCTACCCTCTGGTAATTTAACATAGCTATTGAAAATGGCCCATTTATAGATGGTTTACCTATTAAAAATGGTGATTTTCCATAGTTATGTTAGTTTACCAGAGGGTAAATCCAGTCACAAAATTCACAGAATTGGATCCCAGCAGGTTTTCTGGGCCAGTTCTGGACAGGTCCGGCAACAGCTTGAAGATGCGCAGAGAGAGAATGAAGCCTTGAGGCGGGCGGAGGACATGTCGGACATGACTGTCCTGGAGAATCGGGCAAGAAAAATCCCCAGAGGAAACCTATGGAAACATCGAAATATGAACCCAAACATAGGGGACTTAGCCAGGAAAACGCTAGATTTGGCATGGGATACGATAATCCAATCTGAACCTTTTTTTGGAGAATACTGGATCATGGTGGGATAGTAAGTGGTACAGTAGATATTGGTCATGGACACTATGGGATGATTATGGCGCAAACCATCCGCAATAGAGTTACCCCCAGTCATGGCTGGTGAATGGGATGGTTCATGGCATTGGCTTTATCACTAAATAGACTGGTCAACTAGCATAGATATGGAAATCACCATTTTAAAATATTGTAAATAGATGTACCCTCTGTTAAACTAACAGTTTGCTATGGAAAGATCCACCATTGTTCATGGGAAAATCCACGAACTAAATGGTCATTTTCAATCGCAAACTGTTAGTTTACCAGAGGGTAAATTATAGATAATCATGATCATTCGTTTGGAAATGGTCTTTCTTTTCATAGCGTTGACTCCGTTGACGAAAATGGGTACCCAATTCTACCATGATCCAAAATGGTTGGTAGTCTCCTCCCATCATTGGTCCCCCCAAAAATGGCTGGGTATGGCTGGGTAGAACCCAGCTTTGGCTTGGACGGCTTGGAGTGGCTTGGAACGTTGGTCGCTGGGTCGGAAAAAATATGAAAAGGCTGGTAGCGTGGCAAAATATGGCTCGACATATGGCACTTTTCATTTAGAAAACATGAATGAAGCGTTGAGAGATGAAATTTGGGGGTTCCCAATCTTTCAAGACAGGTATATCGGTATATCATATCTTTCATGAAGCATCCCAGTTTCTCCCAGAGATTGCAAGTAATCGGCTTAAGAACTTCAGGATCATGATGCCTGACGTTGGTAAACGGCTGGGAGGTAGCTTGTCTCACATCACATTACATCCCACTTATGGAGGTTCAAAGAATCCACGAACTAATCATTATATAGATTGGTTTAAGTGAACATCTTTAAAAAAAAAACATGTTTTTTCTGTGCTTTTCCTATGAAATATGGACCATATAGACCATATGGACCTGTGAATTGACCCTTCAACCAATCCAATGAACTAAACATCGGAGACCATCCACTTCTTGGCAGCTGGCATCAGCTGGCCGCCCAGCTTCCGAGGGTGGAAAACCAGAAGCTGCGGCATCAGCTGTGGGACCTCTCAGATCTCTCAGGGGGAATCGATTCAGGGGGAACAAGCCAAAATGGCATACCCCAGTTAGATTCAGGGGGAATATTCCCAACTATATATATATAT
>Ga0126342_10016489_pt1 | contig 12873 bp, 16 predicted proteins | sample Cyp1metagenome_FD_92528 | JGI IMG/M metagenome (GOLD analysis project Ga0126342, IMG submission 92528) | Coral microbial communities from Lord Howe Island, Old Settlement Bay, Australia - Cyphastrea 1 metagenome | ecosystem: Host-associated > Invertebrates > Cnidaria > Coral ... | reverse complement strand
GACGGATAGACGGATAGACGGATAGACGGATAGACGGATAGACGGATAGACGGATAGACGGATAGACGGATAGACGGATAGACGGATAGACGGATAGACGGATAGACGGATAGACGGATAGATTTAGTTAGATAGATGTAGTTAGATAGATTTACTTAGATAGATTTACTTAGATAGATTTAGTTAGATATGATACGAATTTATGTTGTAGATATGGTTTGTATCTATATTATGGATAATAGATTTGTTTAAATCACAAACTGCATGACAGAAAAATAATATTTTACATATCTTATATTTCGTATACATGTATAGATTTTATATATACTATAGATACTATAGATATTATAGATCTTACAGATATTTTAGTTATTGTAGATGTTTAGATATTTTATATCTTGTAGGTATTATAGATATGTCAAAAAATCATTACAGATATTATAGGTATATAGCTATGATAGATATTTTAGGTATATTGATATTATAGGTATATAGATATTATAGATATCATAGATATTGATTGTTTTTCAGATACATAGATATTATAGATCTGATAGATCTTAAAGATTTGATAGGTATTTGAGATACTCTAGATATTCTAGATATGTTATGTATATTGTGTGATGCATAGTGTAGGCATTACTGTATATACATATATATATATATATGATAGATAAAGCATATATTATTGATGCAATAAACAATGTAAAGCTATACAGGAAACATTCCTCCAGTTTATAAACAAAAAAACATAAAACCTACTCACCTACTCAACCAATTTCTACTCGTCAAATGATACTGATAATATGCTCAAGGTGTAGGAAATCTATGTTCGCGCTACCCGCAGAAACTTTTTGTATCAGAGAAGACCTCAATTTACGGGAAACCTGTGCTGTCACCAGTAACTATGGTGCAACTGGGTTTTGTGCCGGCCATCACAGAAACAATTGTAATTATCCGTGTTGGATTCTTTTTCTCCATTCGAGTTCTTAAAATGATGGACCCAAAACTTACTGTACCCTAACTTTGTCGTTTTCAATAGGCAACTGGCAAGCCCTTATTTAGGAAACACCCTTCAATGATGAAGCATATCCCCTTGCATTGCCTGGGAATCAGCCACGCAGCTTTGGGATCTGGCTCAGCTTTTGAAGTCCAAGTGAGCTGCCAGTCGTAGCAAGGAAAATTGCCTTAAAACCAGCCCCGGTAGCTCACCATGAAAGACATTCGGAACATGGGGACATATACGTATACATACCATGCCATGCCATGCCATACCACACGATGCCAGCACATTACATTACATTTACATTTGCATGTACATTACATTTCGTGTGCATTTGCATTTACATTCAAATTATATATGTACATATGGTCTGACCTTATGGTCTCGTGTTCCGTGTTCCTACCCCCCCCAATGGTATGGGTCCCCAGGTACCACCTTACCACCCCCTTCCCTTCTATTTGCAAGCTACTGGCAACATTTCTGAGGTCCAGCCTCGTATTTGCTAGGTCCCTGCAGCATTTCTGACTACCAGACTCGCATTTACTAGGTGCATGCTACCTTTTAGACGATCTACGTAGCGCACTGCAATCATTTTTGGTTTAAACCACCAAATATAATTAATTTGTTTTTAATTCCTTAACCTAGACATTTGCATATTTTGTATGTTCTGTGCACGGCAGATGGACGTGATTTCCATTTAGAACTTTTTTCCATTTAGACGTTTGGGCTTGGAATTGCCACGCTTAGTTGTGTGCAAAATCTGGCTTGGTGTTGGCAACAAGTGGTTCGTTCGTTTTTGAGAAAATACTGGCTCGGTTTTCAAGGAAAACTGGTTCGGTTTTCGTGAACATCTGCAGTGAATTTAGGAGAATTCGCCACCGGAAGCTCCGTTTTTTGGGAAAAACAGGCTCCGTTCTCCGTGTTTGGGAAAAACAGGCTCCGTTTGTGGGAAAAAAACGTCTCCGTGTTTTGGAAAAACAGGCTCCGTTTTTGCGACAATTGGCTCCGTTCTGGGAAAAACAGGCTCCGTGTTTGGAAAAACAAGCTCCGTTTTGGGACAAACTGGCTCCGATTTGGGGAAAAGCATGCTCCGTGTTTGGGAAAAACATACCCGTTCTGGGAAAAACAGGCCCCGTGTTTGGGAAAAACAGGCTCCATTTGTGGGAAAAAACCGTCTCCGTGTTTTGGAAAATATGCTCCGTTTTTTGGGAAAAAATATGAAAAAATGGTTCGGTCTTTCGGAAAAACTGGCTTGGTTTTTGGGAAAAACTGGCTCGGTTTTTGGGAAAACCTGCCTCCATTTTGGGGAAAAACATGCTCCGTTTTGGGGAAAAACAGGTTCCGTTCTGGGAAAAACAGGCCCCATGTTTGGGAAAAACATGCTCCATTTGTAGGAAAAAAACCGTCTCAGTGTTTTGGAAAAACAGGCTCCGTTTCTGGGAAAAGCAGGCTCCGTTCTGGGAAAAAGAGGCTTTGTTTTTGAGCAAAAACTGGCTCCGTTTTTGAGGAAAAACCTGCTCGGTTTGGGGGAAAAATTGGCTTGGGACAAAGCTCAAGGTCTCACGGTTTTGAACGCTAAGCATGTTTGGGTTTGGAATTTTGAGGTTTTAGGACTGGGTGTCTCTAAAAATAAGGCAACCGGTAGCAAGTTGGAACGGTAAACTGCTCAAACCTATGAACTTTGATATTGAAACTGTTTTCGGTCTTGTGTTCGGTACTTCTATAAGATGCCACAAGCACAAACTGATATACATAGTTCCGATTGAGGATAAATAAACAATACTTAAACAAACATTAAGATATATAAGTAACAATATACACAATATGCCTTGTTACTTTGGAAGCAACGGAGCTGAAATCCCAATGACAAATGAAGCCTTTGCCTTCATTTGGAACAGCTCTGGAAACAAAGAACTGGTTGACAGCGAAACATCTTCATCTGAAGAAAGCTATAGAGCAAATTCATCAGTCCAAAAGCTCACAAAACCCTAATGGAGAAAGCAGGACGACGGATACTACAACAGAAAACCGAACGAAATATTACGAAGAGAAAATGAAACAACCTTGTGTATGCGATATATGCGGTTCTGCCATGAGCTGTAAATCAAACTTGGCAAATTACAAGAAAACCAAAAAGTGCCAAAGGTGCTTAGTGTAAGTTCATTATGATTTTATGATGCAATAAGATATCATAAAATTATAATCTAAGTATGTTTAATGACGAGATTGGAAAAAGAAAAGGCATTGGAAAAAATATTACGACGTGGTGTGAATTTTAGAATAGTCTAGAACAGACATAACCATATAGATAAGTTTGTTTAGTTCAACCGTGTGTTTATCTTTTTCAACTCCTACTAAATCCTCACTAATAATATGACTATGTGTGTAATTGGGTTTATTAACCAGATTTTGGAAGTGTTCAGGTGTATTCACCAATTCAAAATCAATATGCTTTCTTACATTCTCCATGGTCTTGCCATATACACTGTTATTCATTAACTTAAAGCATTCTTTCTCTTTTCAGTATTGAATTCAATGAACGGTTTTAAGAAGTGTGATTGTTTAAAACTTATTGCTCTATGAACCTTTTTAAACTTAATCCATGCTGTAAATAGAATTTCAATGCTGATATATGTAAAACATACTTCTTTTTATCCGTTACATTCAGAACTAGTTCATCTATTTTTCATCACTGGAATCTTTTCCATAGTGGTATTTGTGTATATCCTTTTCGACTTGTGAAAGCATACTCTAAATCATGTAGTTCCTTTGGGTATTCTAAATCAACTTCCAATATGTATCCATCATCATCACTGTATTTCATTACTCTCTTCTCTTCTCATCCATTCTACCGTAATGCCACTTAAAATTATCATAAGGCAGTTTCTTACACATTGCCAACCCATAGAGATTATTAGCATCTAAATAACTTATGTATGATGATGGTTCAAATTTAGCATACTCTTCATTCATGTATTTGTTGTTTGCTTCCACTTTCTTGAAGGAGCATTGCGTCATCCCTCCTCTCAATCCATGTTCAATCATTTCATACATCTCTTTTTTGTGAAATTGTTGAAGTCTAATCCCCGTCAATGATTAAAAAAAACATTCCAAGAATAGTTAGGTAAAGTGATGTAATATGCTGGGTCTGATCCATAGTAGCTGAGGCACATATCCCTAAAATGTTCGAAAACATCGGTTAGTAAATATACATCAGTCATCAAGTATAAATCATGATATTCACCGATTTTTTTTATTTTGAAATGTTTCCATACAATATTTGCTCTGGTGTTGTCTTTGTCAGCGTTTTTTCTTCATACAACTGAGTGTAAAAGTCTTCTTTCTTTGGTAGTTTTGTTTCACTAAATTTATCCCGTGAATTCATATAGTCATAGGGGTGTATATATATGTGTGTGTGTCTTTGTCAGTTAGCAAATTCAAATCAGTTTTGGATTTAATATATGGATTAGTGCATGTGTATGTAAAATGGGTTTCCCCATCTTTCATCTTTTTCATTTTCTTCATATGTGTTTAATCTCACTAATTTATCTAATGATGCTGATAAGAAAGCAAAACTGTCTTTAAACTGACAAGCACCAAATGAAAAGGTTATGAACTTTTCACTGCTTGTGCTATTACATATATTCTTTTGTTTTGATTCAATTCTATGTTTAGTTCATTTGCTTTGGCAATGATTAAGTGGGCCTCATAGTCTTTAAGATTATGAAAGAAGATGGTGGTATTTTAAAATACCTACATGAAAAAACATGATTACGTTTTACATGCGCTGCGCCTCTGTATTTACCTGTGAAGTGACAATGGTGTTGGACTTTTTTTTTATCATCAGGTTCAATTTCTTGTTACATATAGAGCAGTGGGTTGCTTATTTAAAAAAAAAAGTCTTTTGTTCGTAACTTAATTCATCCATTGGTTTATTAACATTCATTTTTTTCAAATATATCTTTCTTAATTTCAGTCAGTTGTTCAACAAACTATTTCATACAATCCTCACCTCTCTATAAATATGGTTAGCAAGTATTATCAACCCTGCTTACTACATTCAACATATAACCACATGGTTTATGTTCCTGATATGTACCTTTTATGCCATTGTTAGAGTTTTTGGTTAGACATTCAAAATCACCATACAGTAGATTACAAAAGGACAAGGCAATTTAGCATTATGCTTTTCAAAATCAATATAAGTGTCTTTATCGGGCATCTTTGTTTGTTGCCCCTCTGATGCCATACAACTTTTTCAAGATGGTTCTTATATGCCTTTTCTGACTGAAATGGGTTTAAGCAGTGGTGGCAGTAAAACTTCTTGTTGGTATTGCTACTGCTCTGGCAGTTTAGTAATCTACATTTGTCTAAAACATAGTGATAGCTATTATCTTCATCATATACTTTTAGTAAATCAGTTTCGTATTTAGCATTTCTGTTTTGAGTGCCTTTATGTAATATGTTTTTATCATCATTCAAGCAGTCATCAGGTTCAAAAACATTTATTGAAACTGATGTGTTGTTTTCTTCAAATCTGTCTATGTCCTTATTGCCAGGAGGAAAATTGACACCATCCCAATTCAAAATATCATCTTTCAGTTTATTGTAGTGGAGAATTTCCTCTGAGTGGTGCTTGCTTATTTTGTCATAGGCTATACTTTGAATACAGTATTTGAAACATGTTTGGTCTTTGTTTTTAATTTTGATACATGCCTTTTTCAGTTTAATCCATTCTGGTAATTCTATGTATCTCCTTGCTCTTGTTGGGTCATATTTGTCATAATGAATGGCTATTGATAAAATATGTTTGAAGCGTAAATTAGAGGTTGATGCTTCAAAATTTGTGTACTTGTAACAAAATGTGTTTGACGCTGTCTTCTAATGCTTGCGTCAGTTCATCCTCATTACTGATATTAAAGCGGGTTGAAGGTAAAGCATAAACAAGTTCTTGACTTCCAATTTCATTTCCTCCATCATCAGAGTCAGGTTTTTCAAAGAGCGCTTCTGTTCTTATGTTAAGTTTCATGCTTCTATTATTTCTTAAAAATTCTAATAGTCTTGGTTTTTGGAGCGCAATCATTTCCAGTCCTCTCTCTCCTTCAAAGTGTGTATGTTCTAAAACTATTGAATTAGCATGTCTCCTAAATGCTGATTAAAAATCTCTGACCCTAAATTTGTTTCTGATTGCGTGCTTGGTTAGTAATTGTCTAACCCTTCCTGGACTGAACGCATCTTTTGCCTTGTTTAAAGCATAACTTATGTATTCATTAGTTTTCTTTACTGATGACAATTTCTTTGTTAAAACATTAGGTATGGGTTTGTCTTTGTTGTATCTAAATTTCTTATCATCTATGATTATTGACTTTAATTCTCTTCTTCCTCTTTTTGGTATTTCTGCTAAACCATTGCTCAATAGATAGTCTATATTTTTTTTCATCATATAATAGTATATATTGTCTTTAGCAAATTTATCGTTAAGTCGTTTTTTAAAGAATTCTATATATGTTTAAGAAAATGATATTTAAGAATATTGGTAGGGTGGATTATATGAAGAATTTGCCTTTTGATGTGTTGAGTAATATTGTGTCTTGTACACATGGAGACCCTGACTATGTGAAAAAAAAAATAGTGAAGCATTGAAGAGAATACATAATAAATATAGAAATTTTAAAACAGGAATTAAACGAGAACATAGAAAGTTTGGGTCATACAGTTTTACAATAGTAAAATACTACACGATGAGAGAAGGGTTGGCATTTAATAACATTAATAAGATAGAAACATAGTAAAGAGAAACAAGAAGAGGAAGTATTATGTGAAACTGTCAAATAGAAGGCAATTGTAACTTTCAAACAAATTTAGAATATGAAGCAGAAATAGTGGCAAGAGAACACAATAAGGAACGCGGTTTGATTTATTTGGAATACAAGCAATTAAGTTGCAATTGAGTATTTATGAATCTAATATCACTATTAACATAATTCTAATGAAACATGTTATTAGAACTATGGTATGGTTCATAGAATAACCTTTATTATTGTCTATTGTTTTGTTTGGTATGTGGTTTCTTACAGGTCGGGGGTGTTTTTGTTTTTGTATTGTTGTAGTCTGTGTTGGTTTTTGTATGGTTAACATAGGAATTCTTGGAAAAGAATGGAAAAGACACTTAAGAAGATAATTGTATTTATATGATTTTTATGTAATGGATAAATTTTGCAGATACTGCGTTATTTTTTTGCCCTTTGAGAATTTTGAATATGGGTTAAAGACTTTCAAGAAATGCTTGGAATACAAAAGGGGGAGCTACGACAAACATATAGATAAAGTAAATGAAGCACAAAGGATTAAATATAAAGAAGATGAAGAATATAGAAAAAAGAAACAGGAACAAAGACAGAACTATAGCGACAAAGTTGCCTTCTGTAATGCTTGCAATTCTTCAAGGAGGGCACAATGATTTTCAAGACATGTAAAAACAAATAAGCATAAAAGAAATCTGGAAATTGTCAGTAGTTAGGATTTTATAAAACATGAATGAGGTAATTGTCCTCTGACTGTTAAACGGTTTTGAAAAATGAATGCGGCAATTATGCTTTGACTGCTATGATTTTGAAAAATGAATGCGGCAATTATGCTTTGATTGCTATGATTTTGAAAAATGAATGAGGCAATGATGCTTTGGCTGCTATGATTCCGAAAAAAGAATGAGGCAATTATGTTTTGACTGCTATGATTTTGAAAAATGAAAGGGGCAATTATGCTTTGACTGTTAAACAATTTTGAAAAATGAATGAGGTAATTATGCATTTATTGCTATGATTTAAAAATGACTGAGGCAATTATGTTTTGACTGTTAAACGATTTTGAAAAATGACTGCGGCAATTATGCTTTGACTGCTAAATGATTTTGAAAAATGAATGAGGCAATTATGCTTTTATTGCTATGATTTTGAAAAATGACTGAGGCAAGCATGCTTTGACTGCTATGATTCTGAAAAATGAATGGGGCAATTATGCTTTGACTGTTAAACGATTTTAAAAAATGAATGAGGTAATTATGTTTTGATTGCTATGATTTTGAAAAATGGATGGGGCAAGCATGCTTTGACTGTTAAACGATTTTGAAAAATGAATGAGGTAATTATGTTTTGATTGCTATGATTTTGAAAAATGAATAAGGAAAATAGTGCTTTTATTGGTATGATTTTGAAAAATGACTGAGGCAATTATGCTTTGACTGCTATGATTTCCATTATAGGTTTGATATTGTTGAGAAAATGAAGCAATCAACAATATTAAAAATCACCTTTTACACTGCTATGGTGTTTTGTGATTTATTTTTGAGTTGTCGTACTGCTATAAAATGAGTTTTAAAAAAAAACTCGTTCAATCAATATCCCTGAAGGAACCGGGGCTTTACTCCTACTCTAAGAACGCCTCAGTGTGGACGTACCGTTTGGAGAATAAGCACAATCTCAAGTCTCCAGCCAGGTCACAGGTGAAGACCGTCCGCCTTCGACTGTTGGATGAAGGGGGACCACGCAGCAGGCGCCGGGCCATGCCTCGGACCATTCGGACCATTCGGACCATTCGGACCATTCGGATTTTCTGTAGGGGTCACAATTTGGGATTTTTGCCTCTGGGATTTTTGTGGTCAGTTTTCAACCTCAATTTCGCTCCATTTTTTTGGGGGGCACTGCCGAGGTACAGAAAAATGGTCCTTTGCAGGTGGCCCACGTCAGGGTCGTTCGAAAAAGGTTCCGTCCTATCCTGATAAACCCAGAATTCATGTGGGGGAAATTCAGGGACCCCTTGGATGGATGGATGTTTGTTTGAATGTATGAATGTGTGAATGTAACAATGTATGAATGAATGAAGGTACTGGTACAAAGGTATAAATGTATGAATGTATGTATGTATTAATGTTTGTATGAATGTATGAATATATGTATGAATGTATGTATTAATGCATGCATGCATGTAGTTGGTGACTGGTGGGACATGAAATGTGTCTTTCATAGTGCTTAAGCCTGTAGCTTCAGCCACTTAACAGCTTAAAACCCTGCGAGGAAGTCCGAGGAAGCTTCAGTAAGTACCCCCCAAGTGGCTTTATCCAAGATACCAACGGTTGCAAATCAGAAATATTGTCCTATGGTTCCCAACCAATTCCGATCCGTGGAACCTCCCAGCCGTGTTTCTGCGCCAAGTATCTTTCGTGGTCCAGGTCCTTGGCTTTCGATGTGACCCCAGACTGGTTCAATGGCGTTGGACTAAGGCTGAAGGAAAGATCTTAACCAGAAACCACATTCCGGGTGAATGTCTTTTTTGGATCTGAATGTCTCACCCAATGTTGAGAGAAATGCATATCTTTGGCACATCCCATCTACAGTATACTATGATGAACTTCTTGTAACACACGGATGGCTTAAATGTGGCAAGCCCAACCAGGTCCTAGTTGTCCTCATGTAGCAATTCCAGGAGACATCAATTTGCACGAGAAATTGGTGACGTTCCGATGTTCCTATATAATCCTTTTGTGAAACGGTCAAACACCACCGCTGTTGGTTTTTGCATCACTTGTACATGCCAAGAGCGAGAGAGAGAGCGAGGGAGGGAGGGAGGGAGGGAGGGAGGACGGAGAGGGAGAGAGCGAGCGAGCGGAGGACTAGACATGAATTCTACATATATGCATATAACTATTGATACCGATACAACTGGTAGCTGTAGTTTATAAGTCCGCTGAGCTTCGTCATCTTCATCTTCCAGTAGATCTTCGTCTTCCATGTCTTCGGTCTCAGCCAAGGCCATGTTGGCACTTGGTGTTGCAGCTGTCTCCTTCGCGGCATCGCCGTCTACGAAAACCATGGAGAGATCCGTTGCCATCTCCTTGGTGTGGCAAAAAAAAGTAACATGTTGTGACTGCTATTGTTCCAATTAAATCATTATATAAATGTAAATGTGATTGTGATCGGCCTATGAGATTATAGTTCTATTAAGTTTTACTATCATTCTTGTGATTTCAAATGACGTCATCGGTAAAATATACTGTGGTTAGGAAACTATTCGTAGCTCCAGTTGGCTTCCCACTTTTTGTCGGGAATATGGATGCAATCATATCAATCATAATTCCTTAGCTCCCTCCCAACCACTGGATAGTATTTTTTCTATTATCATCATTATCATCTTAGATGCACTTCACTATGGGATGATTTGAAGGGACGCTTTGCAGTGCAGGGAACCCAGGCACCATGAAATATTTGGGGTGTCCTGCAGATCACTTCCCATCAGGTCGTTGGAAGTTGGCATCCTTGAAACCTTTGGCGCTGACCGACCACCACAACCACCACCCAAAAAAAAAAACGCAAAGCTAACTGGAAACCAGTTGAACCAGCCGTTTATCATCTATTGGGTCCCCTTGATTCATGGGGGGTTCCACTCACCTTGACGATTTGACCAGTTCCTTGTCAATGGGTAGAACATCTCCCCCCAATGTGAAAATCACATCAAAGAATACCATCCTCCAATCACCAAAAATTGCTGGCCAAACAAATCCCCTGAATGTAGATAATTTACCTATCAGACTTCGGTATTTTCCATTGCTGGAAATCATTGAGGGGTAGTGTACCCTCAGCCCACACTGGGCAAACACCGGCTGAAACAGCCAAATCGCCGCTTGCAAGCGCCCTTCCTCAATCTTTGGCATCCTTGGCGGGCATCTTCAGCACTAGGATTCCTCTCATTGACATCCTGAATGTTTCAAAGTCATCCCGAATTAGAAGCCCAAGAAACAACCCTGAAGCAAAAAAAATTGGCGATTTTCTGACCCTCACCAAAATTGGATCCTATGGCACCAGCAATCATGGCGTGGGGCGAATGGACAGTTCTTTTTTGCCTTTCCAACACATCAAAGATGGGTATATGATATGTTCAAATTGCGGAACGAATTGACTCGCAAAATGTCTCATTTTGTGTATGCTAAACCATCCAATTTGTATGATTGATAATTTTGCCAATTTCGCGTCCCTAATGACATAGACCCCGCCGGGAGTTCATCCCACCCCATGGTGAACCGCCCTGCAGCTGGGGAGCGGAGCCCCTTGCCAGGGCTTGCATATGCGGCCCTTGCCATAGTACTTCCGCTGGAACCTGGGATGGCTCACCATTCATGGGATTCCTCGAACGGGAAATGTCGCAAAAAAGTGGGCGTCAAAGTTTTCTAGTCTTTCTGGCCAGTTGTCTTCGACTTTTGTATGATAGCAAGTGAAGATTGGCAGGAACCAGCCTAGGAGTCCCAGTGTTTCATGGCTCGCGGTCAGCGTTATTTTCAATTGATAGACTGGAACATATTCAATTTTAAAACAGAACATGCAAGAGTTACTGAACAACTTTTTTGGGGGCGGTGGAGTTAGCTGCTTTAGTTAGCTCAGCAGCTTGATGTAGCCGACTTTTCCTGGCTGGCAGCAGAGAGCCCTTCGCTTGGTGCGTCGCACCACTATCCTTGGGGTCTCAGTGTCGCATGTGTGCGATCCCAAGCATACTGCATCCATATGTATATTTACAGTCGTTATATTGAATTATATGTGTATGCATGTAATATATATATATGTATACGTGTGTATGCGTACTATTGTACAATACAAAATAAAGCATAATACAATAGAATAAAATTAATACAAAATTATAATTTGTAAGATAATATAATATAATTTAATATAATATAACATAATATAATCTCATATAAATTGATTTAATATAATATAGTATTATATATATACTATTACATTAATAATATTCTATATAATTATGTATATATATATATGCACAAATGTATATATATATATAGATATTTGTGTATATATATATATAGATACATATCTATATATATATAGATACATATCTATATATATACATATACACACACAACTGTGTGTGTGTGCGTCAATGTTCAGAGGCTTGCTTGAGCTTGGCATGAAATCCAAAACACGTTGAGATCTCACTCATCTCCACTTTTCCAGTCTAGCCCAAGACACATTGTCATCATCATATCGTGAAGCAGCCGGGCAGTCTGATTCCGCATCAAACGCCATCTGAAGTGGGTTGTCGTCTCCGCGTGTCTGCCTCCACTGATACATCTCCGCAGTCCAGCGAAAGGCAACGGCTTTCTGCAATCCACCAACGGCTGGGCGAATCGCATCGATGTCGAAAGACTTGTCCTCACTGCACCCCTGCTGAAGACGGAAGAACCAAAGATGTGTGTAAAATCACGTGTACGCATAGTCAAAGATAAAATACGTCTTTGTTATGCAAAGGTGATCACGGATGTCGATATAGTTGTTCTTCTATTGTATGTACTGTATACATCGCATATACATGTATTTATATGTATATAAAGTAAAATTATCCATGTGTGTCTGTGACATGAATTAATTACACATGTAGACAGTATACATGCATGAATATATACATACACACCACACCATACCATCCCATACCATATCATACCATACCATATAACCCCACACCACAGCACACCATATCATACCGTATCACACCATACTAGACCATTACCTTATATACCTTAACTTACATTGCATTGCACTGCATTGCATTACTGACATTACATTATATCACATTACATTACATTGTGGTACATACACACGTATGTATATATAGCCTCGTCCCCGCTTCTGGAACCGCGCAAACCTGAATTAGGTTGGTAAAACTTGTCCATTCCGTGACGAAATTTCGTCGCGGAATTAACAAGTTTCATTAGGGTCATCATCATCATCATCATCATCATCATCATCTTCATCATCATCATCATGATAATGATGATGATGATAATGACCCTAATGAAACTTGTTAAT
>Ga0126342_10016488_pt1 | contig 12874 bp, 15 predicted proteins | sample Cyp1metagenome_FD_92528 | JGI IMG/M metagenome (GOLD analysis project Ga0126342, IMG submission 92528) | Coral microbial communities from Lord Howe Island, Old Settlement Bay, Australia - Cyphastrea 1 metagenome | ecosystem: Host-associated > Invertebrates > Cnidaria > Coral ... | reverse complement strand
ATATATGATATATAATATATAATATATAATATATATAATATATATAATATAATATATATAATATATATAATATAATATATATATATGATATGTTATATGTATATTAGATATTATAAATTGTAAATTAGATATTGTATATTATACAAATTATATTATGTGATATTATATTATTATTATCATTATTGTTATCATTATTATTATCATTATTATTATCATTATCATTATTTATTGTTCTTATATTATTGTGTTATTATATTATTATATTAGTTATTATATATTTTATAATATTATATATATATATATTATATTAATGTTATATCATCAAGGAGCTTGGTTTACAATCCATTAAACACTAAGTCCAGGCGCGGGCTGGCTGCGGACCCCCCGGCGCCAAGTGGAACCGTAGACGCAAGGGGCGCACCTTGCACTGGCTTTGCTCAAGGGAAATTCTGCAGGAAACCATCGGAAACCATGGGTTTTTACGACCAGTTACCCTCTGGTAAACTAACAGAAGCCAATACGTGAAGTAATCATATTTTTCGGAGGGGTAAGTCAACCACCAACCAGATTAAGAATCATGAATGGCCATTTATAGCTATCGAAAATGGTGATTTGCAGTTGATTTACCTCATAAAAATGATGTTTTTCCGGCTCGCTATGTTAGTTTACCAGGCCGGGTATCTTCTAAAGCTTCCATGAATTCGGGGAACAGTCGGAAAATCCCATAGGGAAAGTCCTGGGGGGTTGAATCCCAGGTGTGATCCACTAGACATGCCCAGTCGAAACAGCTATCATATGGAGGATATCTCATGGAAATATCAATGGGAAATATCATATATGTCATGAGAAATATCATATGGTATCATGTATTGCTGCTGTTCCAAAAATTGTCCAAACAGCTAATGATTATCCATGCTCGCTGATGATTTTTTTCCATGTGTTTGTTGGCAAAGTCCTGTTTGTGAACATCGAAAAATGGGCCAATCTTAGATACCAAATTAAAGAAACGTGCCCCTCCCGTCACTTTGACCCCAGCTTCCAGCACCAAAAGACAGCCCAACTGCGAACTGCCGAGGGACGGATTGCACGTAGCGCATGAGTGCGGCGCCACTGAGAGCACTCACCGGTTGGCCTGAAGAATTCCACACGGCGGCTGAACCACTTGGAGGATCATCCCACTGAACGCATGTGCTTAGTAACTTTCCTAAGTCCCCCAATTGGATCAACCATCCCCAAGTCATCACCATTTGAACATCATAAGCCATCCCCAATCAGTAGGTTTATAACATCTGGGTTGTCCACATTTAAATCCCTATTTTCAAATGGATTAATGGATTGATTCCCATCGCAAGGCCAAGAAAAGGGTCCAATCCAAATGACTTGACCCTGGGATGTGGGTCAAGTGGGGCAGGTCATTCCGTGCTAGTGGATAAACACTTTGCAATCTTTCGTCTGATAGACTTACCCTCTGGTAAACTAACATAACTATGGAAAATCACATTTTTTTACGGAAAGACTCACTATAAATGGACCATTTTCAATAGCTATGTTAGTTTACCAGAGGGTACTCAACCATCCATTTTGGGGTTTCGATTTGTTCGGTCACGCACAGCATGGGAGAAGCGACTGGTGTCTTGAGAAGATCTGCCAAAAGGCAAAAAGGGATGTGAATCAAACTGGATTATAGATTGGTAATAAATATAACTTATATATATATACATATATATATCATCTTATATCATCTTACATAAGTATAAACCACTTCCAGAGTGGTTCAGTCTCACAACTCAGGAAGCGGAAGAATCCCATGGAAAACCCTCCTTCCGCCACTTTGAGATGCTAAATGTACTGAATTCCTCTGGTGGTTTCAACCCATGGCACACAGCAACCAATCAAGAGATGAGATTTGCAATAGTATCCGAGATAAGAAATATGAAGAAATTGGCACGGGCTCATATCTTAGGAATTCATGTAGTGGTTCTTCCCGTGCCCATGTACATGATACCCAGAGCATCCCAGGTGCCAAACTCCTTGCCTGCCACAGCCACCAGCTCATCTTTCTCCTCACAGTCAGACCACGGGGCCCTCTCGTAGATTTCTAGACTGTTTACACGTGCATTCTCAATTGTACCCTCAGCAACAGCAAGAAAGGTCCTATCATGTGCCATACTAGACTAGATATCAAGATGGACATCTGCTGTGTGGGCAAATCATGTTAGAGATCTTGAAATTTTGGGATACTGCTCAACTTCACAGAATGACTCGGAATCACACTACAAAGCTTTGTGCCCCCGAGTTATGTTGGTTGATTTTCTGTTCACCCATCTGACCAAACTAATTTAAATTCATTGAAATATACTACTGGTTGGTGGTTTTAACCATCTTGAAAAGTATGAAAGTCAATGGGAAGGATTATCCCACATATTATGGAAAATAAAAAATGTTTAAAACCACCAACCAGACTACAATCACAATCCAAAACCAACATCGCCAACATAGCCTGCGGCACCACATGTCACCATCTTGTACCACTGGCCATAAGTCCCCAGTAGGCCGTTGTATGACGGCGCCGGCTTCTGACTTCCGACCCCCAAGTCCTGAAGGCCACGTTGCGCAGCCCAACTGCCAGGAATGACCTGCAGCGTGTTGCCCCTGGATTCAGCGCAGCCGTAACCGCAGGGTGCTCCAGGCCTTGAAGACCAAGACCTCGCTGGGAGGTTGACCGCTCATCAAAAAGCCCAGCTCCGCATCTGCCTGTGACACGGTCGATGGCTGCCGATGGGCCATGGGACTTGGGTACGGGATGAAATTGGGTAAATGGGTAGAATGACCAATTTAATTTCGCCTTCTTGTGGCTACAATTTGCCCAGAGTAGCTTGGAGCAGCCCTGCGAAAATGTTCATGTTCAGATGCAAATAGCCGTTGAAGCCATACTCACATGGTGATGGCTCAAAAATGGAGTACTTCAAGGACCCATATTGATGTTCTTTTCGCCATGGACACCATAAAAATCTTGGAGCAAAACATAAAACTAAATATGTAAATTCGAGCCATACCCACATAGACCCCTCGGCAAGTGCCGCTCTTAACTGGTTTTCCATATGAACCCATCCACCTTGGATTTGCCAAAGAGACATTCCCCAGGGCCCCAGATCAAGGATTTACCCTCTGGTAATTTAACATAACTATGGAAAATCACCATTTTTAATGGGAAAACTCACTATAAATGGCCATTTTCAATAGCTATGTTAGTCATAACCAGAGGGTACCACTTTGAAAATGAAAAGAATTACCGACTCAGCAAGCCTACCGGGTATCCAAAATGTGGGATCTCTTTCACAGTCGCAGCCTCCGTTGCAAGCACATCTAATCGTCTTTGGTCCTGGCCGTTGGTGTCAAAATTTGGGGCCTCAAAGTGAGAATGGTTTTTGGGGCCTAAACATCCTTAGTCAAATCCTGGGACAACAAGAATTGACTAATTAGACCCCAATCCACATCATGAAATTCCCGAAAATGTTCACAAGTAGGACACTGGAGATAATTACTGGTTGTTGCAAACTCGACAGTTTCAGGATTCTACACATTTCTACACATTCATGTTGGTCCACTCACATCTACCATCATCTACCCATCTACCGACAGCGCATCCTTTTGCGGTTCCTCATCCAAAATGTTTTGGCCTTGTCGTCGAAAGCGCAAACGCCTCATCCATCGTGGAAGGATGGTCAAATCATGGAGATCTGCCAAGATCTGCCAGAACGAGGCAGCCCCCAAGTAGGTACGTATCCATCTAGCCAATACATTAATATAGCTTTGGGTGTAATTGGTTACTATATGGTAAATTCATTTTGTCACCAACTGCTTTATTTTCATATGATGCTGCCAATACCAAGAAGAGACCAAAAGCTTTTTAAAAATAGATTTAATGAACATTTCAGCAGGTTAGTTCCATTTTTTGGACAAGTTGAGTTCATCTGGGGCTCCCTGCATTGCTCGTGCCCTGCTCCGGATCGCCTGACGGAAGCACATCACATTGTTTGCTATGTATCAAATGGGCATTTTCCATTCGTTGATGTCCCGTTTTGAAGAATGGTGAGGTTCCCATAGTTTTATGTTAGTTTACCACAATGTGAGGCCCCCAAACGATAGCTAAGTTACTATAGTTACTGGGGCGAATCTAAACCAACATTCACATCACTGGGGGGGGCCGCATTATAATAAGATATAATAAGCATATATATAATCCCATTATAACCATCATCCATATATTATAATTATAACCATCATTTATATCCATATAATAACCATATAATGGTTAATAACTATATAATCCCATAGTTGACTCATCTTCAGCGGAGGCGCTGCGCCTCCTGCAGGGAGCTGCTGGCAAAGGAGCCCACCGCAGTACCATCGATCCTGCGGCGGCGGTCTGTTTCGGGGCGAAAAAAATGGGGTGTTCTGGGCCACTGGAAATGGTAAACATACAAAAAACGATGGAACATCAACATTTTGAATGGGAAAATCCACTATTTCAACTGGGCCATGTTCAATAGCAAACTGTTAAATTACGGGTACTCAACCATCAAAGTCATGGGATATACCCGGCCTGGTAAACTGTCACATAACTATGGAAAATCATCATTTTCAATGGGAAAATCCCCTATAAATGGACCATATTTCAATAGCAAACTGGTAGTTCACCAGCTTACCAGAGGGTACCTCCATGAATTTGATGTGAATTCCCAGCGCCCAACAACTGAGTGCCCGTGCGACAAGAGATGATCGCCCATCCTGGAGCCAGGGAAAGACTGGGCTGTTGGATCCATCTTTTTTCACGGTGGATGGTTGCGAAATCCTGCACCAGCTGATAGGTGGTTTATCCCACTATTTATAGGCTTTCAACCATCCCTACGGTGGTGCAGGATTTCTTCCATCCACGGTATGTTCAGATGTTGGGTGTCTTCTTCCTACTGGATTGTACTAAAAATTTATAAAGTATCAACTATAATAAGTCACAAACCTGAAATGTTAGGCCTTATTTGGATAGATACCCTTGCTAACCATCATTGAAAGGCGACATCGCGACGTGAGTTTCAATTCATTCAGATTGGAAAAAATACCATGATTGTCCTTTAGTGGGTTTGTCTAAAAATAGGTACGAGTACCCCCAAAACCCACAGCTCATCATCATTTTCCCTACTTTCTGTTGGGGTTGAAAATGCCTTTGACCATGGTAATAGCCTCCATTTTGGGGGATATCACCCCCATAACTATGGATATATACCCTCTGGTAAACTAACGTAACTATGGGAAATCGCCATTTTTAATGGGTAAATCAACTGTTTCTAAATGGCAATCTTCAAACTGTTAGTACCAGAGGGCAACCAAAGATTAGCGGAGCCCCAAGTCGACCATCAACTGATGCGCTCCTGATGCGCATCCTCTGCGCCCAGCTTCCAGGCTCAACTTTGGCTACTTCCACAGCGTTGAAGTTCAGGGAACTCGTCCTTGGACAGAGCCCCGTCCATGTGTCAAGATTTCTGGTTTCAGATTCATTTGCGGTGAACCGCAGCTGTCTTCCTCTTGATTCGGTCCCCTCGAATTATTTATATATATATATATACATGTATATATATATATATACATATGCCACTTGGGGTGAAATTTCAGTGCAAGATTCTGGCTTTCAAATCCTGTGAATCGCTGCTATGCCAAAAAGAATCCCAAATCGCTGGGGAATGGTGCCCACCAAACTCACCCCGATTGACCCATCCATGATATGCACATAGACTTGTGCACATCGAATCTATATAAGTATCTATGAAAATAGCAAGTAATTACATATACATATGCATATATATGCATATATATGTACATGCACGTACACATATACATATACATCTACAGCTACATCTACATAAACATAAACATAAACATAAACATATATGTATACACAGTTACATACATATAAATACAATATATATATATATACATAATATACATAATATATGTAAAATAGAGAGAGATGAACTACACAGCAGCCGAGCCGCGTCTCAAAGCCCAGATGATCATGCTCCGGAGTGGCCACCAGGTCAAGAATCCCCGCCTGCACCTGGACACTGGACACGAGTTCTCCCCGAGCAAAGTCGAGGTTTAACGGTGGAAAAAACATGGAAAATCTATAGGAAATCACATGAAAAATGGATTGGCTGATTGGCTTAAGAGAAAATCAAAACCGTCGGAAATGTCCATGATTTTCCTATGAAATATGTTGGTGATTGTTGGTGTTTCCTGTAATTTGTCCCTTAAACCAATCCATTGATCAATTTGTTGATGACTTGAGACCCCTAACATCCCCTAACCTAGAATCTGCCAAAGTTCATGGTCAACCTTAGATACCCTGCAATTTTGGGCTTGGTTGGTCCATTCCGCGATCCTTTACGCCACCCAGACTTTACGGAAAGTTTTTGTGGCCAAAGATTGTAGAAGTTGCATTATCGTCCCCACAAAGCTAGAACAGTTTTTCCAGGATGGTGGTTTGATGATGTTTCCCCCATAATTTCCAGGCGTTCCAATTTGCCCATCTTGGAGGGCTATACCCATCAAAGGGTTACCAACGCCCAGTTTGGGAGGCCTCCACCCCTCCCTTTCGCCATCTTTCGCCTCTTCATCCTCAATTTCAGCGTCTCTCGCGGACGGCACGGCAAAGGCCTCGAATCTCAAAACTGGAAAGCCCCATCCACTAGTTGCTCATTATGTTCCTTATTTCTATAAATGGGTGCGTCTCAGAATGGGTGTTTCTCATGGTATACCACCAAAATGGGTATTTAATGGGAAAATTGATGATAAACTGGATCTTGCGGTGCTCTATTTAAGCCGTGTTTGGGGGACACGGCCTCATTTTCAGACATGTCGATGCTTGGACAACTTACTATAGTGGAACCTCTGTCCGTCTTGCTGTGAACCGGCTGATGGGCCAAACTTCAAGCTGTTTCACAACAAAAAGTAGAAGCATTGAAGAGGACCTTGGCCTGGAAATGATTGTTAGATTGAAGTGACATAAAATTGCAGATGGCTCCCTAATTGCATCCTAATATCACTTGACTCTAACATTGGACGTTCTCCAAAAAATCAACAATCTCATGGAACTGGTCCCTGTTCCTTGTTCTCCAAGAGTTCGTTGTATGATTCAAACTGATCAAACTAACTATGATTGCTGAATCTATATATATATATATATCCCCTGAAAAAGAAAAAAAAACTTCCCATGGCTTTTCCTATGAACTCATGAGTTGTTTCCCTTCACAACCTGCCTTTTCCACAGCCCAAGTCACTCCAGCCGAGGCTTCGCTGGCCACAAAGTGGAGCTTCAGTGGTCGCGTCAGCAGCGTCCTGCCGAGCGGTTTTTTGTGCCACTGGGGCGGTAGCCCAACTGGGAGATCGGGAAAAGTCGGGAGTTTGGCTTAGGATGTTTTGGAGATTGTAGATATCGGAAGACTTACCCTCTGGTTATTTAACATAGCCATGGAAAATGGCCCATTTATAGTTGATTTACCTATCAAAAATGGTGGGTTTCCATGGCTATGTTAAATAACCAGATGGTAAGTTTAGGCTTTTAGAGTTGAAAAAATGATACTTCGGAATGCTGAAACTTGGGGAAGAACCTGAGACTTGTTGGAGAAAGAACTCGATATCAGCAGCAAGATATCATCAGAATGTGTCCAATTCTCTGCTGGATTAATCAGAATGATTTTTTTCAGGAAACCAATGGTTCCAGCGATGGTATTCCATTGGTACCATCACTGATGTTTCTTCCAAGCCTTAGTGTGGAAACACCCAATTATACATAACTGTAAATCATTCCCGATGCCATCTGAGTAGCACTCATCCATCTCATCCATGAAAATGTGAGATAAATCACTTGGTGGGAACCATGGTGTCACATGGGTAAGCCAAAAAAAAAATGAGGAACTTCCCCTTGGAACTTGGGCATTTCGCTTGAAAACCCCCGGTCCCGTCCTCTCCAGTTCCACCCTGGGGATGTCTCGCACGTGCACTCCATTGACCTCCGCCAATTCATGGCCCACTTGAAGCAAGGCCTGAAAAGGTAACCAGGTCACAGGCTGTGGAAGATATGATGCATTTATGGGAATAGATATAGATATATATATATAACTATATATAATTAATTATAATTGTATATAATTTATCATAATTATATTTAATTTAGATATTACAATATGCCCTCCGGTAATCGAGCAATGCGAAGTCCCCACCATTTTTACGGTGCAAAAGGGAAACTCATCGAACTATGTAAATCGGCGATTGGCCATTGCTACGTTACCGGAGCATTAGATAAGCCTCACCATCATCATTTTTCCCTACTTTCCGTTGGGGAAAATGCCTTTGACCATGGTAATAACCTCCATTTTGGGGGATATCACCCCCATAACTATGGATATACTGTATATCCTCTGGAAAACTAACATTTATAGGTAATAGAGAAAATCTACTATAAAATTAAGAGAATATCTACTAACTCTACGTTTTCAGACTATGGTAAATCACCACTTTTCATAGAGAAAGCAACTATTTCTATGGGCCATGTTCAATAGCTATGTAACAAATTACCAGAGGGTAGCACATTGAGGAGTGATGATTTCATCCACAATTCATCATACCCTCCACAAACCAAAGATTGTGGACTTAACCTGGGGATGTGGGTGAAATAAGATGTTTGTCATATGGTGAAATGAGGTTAGGTCTGGTGAAAAGTGTAATCAATTTCTGGTGTAGGACCTTGGGAAAGATTGAGATTTCACAAAATTGAGGAGTGATGATTGACACAACGGTCATTGGGGTTTGACTGGTGACATGTGAGGATTATTTACGCACCATATATCTGGTATATGACATGTGCTATGGATCAAAACCCGACCCTGGTACCCTTCTGTTCACATCAAAATAGGTGGATTTATGGATGTTCATCCCCCAAATAAGGCTATTAATACGGTATTAATCTATATCCGCTACAATGTACAACATAGTTGATGTCATATTTTCTATGTTGGAGCCTTGTCTTAAAAATGACTTGCAGGGACGAGTTGAATCCATTGGTCCATCATCATCCCTCGAAATTTTTATGGCCTGAAATGGGGAGTATACGAGCACCCTCTGGTAAACTAACATAGCTATTGAAAATGACCATTTATAGTGGATTTTCCCATTAAAAATGGTGATGTTCCATAGCTATGTTAAATTACCAGAGGGTACCCATTTCAGACACGCCTTGGGCGTGGGTGTCACCTGTTGCATTCTCTGAGTGTTTTCACAAGATCTTCTCTGAGTTGTATATCCCAACTGTATAATCATATCCCAATCATCATGTTGGGGAAACCGGGAAAAACATAGACTATAGTTTAGGAGTCCGCCATGACTACACCCCCCAAAAAAATGACCCAACGCACAACAGCCCAGTAATCCACCTTCTGTGCACGCGCGCCGGTAACCTGCCAGAAGGGGAAGCATGTCTTAGACTGCCATGGGGTAAAACCAATCGTGTCTGGGTGGTTTCTATGCTTCACTCCCCTAAAAATATGCTCGTCATTGGGGACCATCATCCCATTTCTATGGTTTTTCAAAGAAGCCACATATGAATGAAACCACCAGAAATACGGGGAGTGTACGCAAGATGTATGGGATCATATGGCAGTGTGTCAAAACCTTGTACCCCTGGTGAACATCAAAATAGCTGGTAAATGGATGTTCATCCCCCTAAAAATGGTATTAATAGGTATTGATCCATACCCATATGGGATAATAATCTTTACAAATGAAGACATAATTAATGCTTAAAGCGGCCCCTTATCATAGCCCATTTTTCAACTGGGTTGCGGTGGTCAAGTCACTGGAGTTGCAATGGACCCACAAACGGCTGGTCATCTTTACCACTTGAAACCAATCCTATCCTATTCCCTAAAATGATCTAACGAAGCCCAAACAAAACCCTGGTTTAGTATAGGAATGTATAGGATCTATTCATTTTGTGGCCGCATACGGTAGATCATCCAATTCGGAGGTCGAAATTTGACCCATACCCACAGAACACTACTGGACAGTGGTGCCCTTTGGTATGCGACAAGAGCTCGGAACGACTATATGGAAATGTCAAGCCAAATCGGGTAAAACCACCATAAAAACCATTCGAAAATCATGAGCACAAACTTGGTTGAACTGCTGGTTGAACTGCTGATCAGCCCCAAAAATACGCAATGGATTGCCCAATGGAAAGCTCATCATCAGCAAATCCAGGAACCCCCCCTGTCCCATGTCGGCCTGACGCACCATGACGCGCGCAGGCGGCAAGCCCCAAGGGACAAAGCCCAGTTGCTTCTCACCCACCGGCAACTGGCGCAATGGGGGCATCATCCCATCCTCCGGAATCCTCTGGAATCCTCCTATCCTACTGTGGCTGGAAGAAAGAAATCCTGCACCACCTGGGATGGTAGAAAGCCTGGAAATAATATGAAATAATGGGATGTTTACCACCTATGAACTGGTTCAGGATTTCGCAACCATCCACCGTATCCCCATGTGCACCTCCAAATCCACGCTCTCCTTCAAGGGCCCCGAGGGAGCCAGCGGCTCGGCCTTCGCCTTGGGCTTCACTGCCTGCAGAGGATCCCAGTTCCAATGTTAGTTTACTGAAGATGGTCCTTAACCCTCGAAAAAATCTGGATGCAAAACTGGATTTGATTCCGTGTTTTCTTTTCTGCATGCCGATGTCATCGTGACGCCCTCACCTTCTGAGCCATCGCCAAGCGCGCCCCGGCCGCCGCCAGGCCGCCGGCCGGACCGCCGGGCGCGACGTCGCCCGGACCGCCGTCGCGGCGGCGGAAGACCAGCGTCAGCGGACGCGTCTTGATGAGTTGATCCAGTTGCTCCGGCTGCCTGGGAAGGTGGCCGTTGGAAAGGATGGATTTTTTCGGATTTTGGTTGTGAAAATGTTGGTTGATGAACTGGTTTTGAAGGGGAATCTTGGAACTTGGGTGATGGCGAGACTTCCAGCTTGAAAGTAGCTGTTTTTTTTATGGCAAAACTCTGATTCTGATTAAGATTGTGTGTTTGTTGCTTTATTGAATACTCTTTCAGGAGTTGGAAGTGGAATCCTGCGCCCGGCAGAGGTAGAAAGACTACTTACTCTGCCAAAAGGACCCATCCCAGCCACAGCTACACTTTGAAGAATGATGGTCACATGTGATTCTGTGACAAGCCGCACCCAAAGTCCGATTGTTCAAGCCAGAAAGGGTTCAGTGCAGAAAAGGAGAGAAAGCGAAGGTCCATCCACACTTTGAAGATGTCAACAGAGCAAAGTGTGTGGTGAATAGCAAAAATATACCAATGTCTGCAGCCTGAGAAAGACAAAAAAACAAGTCTATAAGCTGTGCCAGCTGGGACAAAAAACATGTTGTGTGCTCTTGAAGAAAATGGACCTTAAAACCTTCGGAATCTTCGGATCTTGGGCAAGTTCTGTCCAGAAACATCTCGGACAATCTCTGTCCATTGAGCTCCTCCAGGACATCTTTCAAGCGCAAGCCTTGCTTCTCGGCCCATAGCTTGGGAAACAGCTTTTCCACATAGACTTCACCCGGAGGTTTCCCACCTGCCAGAAATCTTTGACATAACCCCCGCGCCAAGTCATGAGGGCTGAAGCTTTTTCTTTTTTGCGGCAAACATAAAAAGAACTCCATAGAAATCCATAGAACTTCTCAACCCCAACAGATCCAACAGATCCAGTTCGCAGCTCCCACCTGCTTTGAAGCCCAGTCGTTCATCCGCCTCCTTCGCCTCAAACGTCAGCACCTTCCCCGCTTCCCGGGCCTTGGGCGCCTGGGAGCCCCGTGCCGCGCTGGGGCGGGAGCCGGTCACGGGCCGCGCCAGCGTCAAACGCAGGGGACGCGTCTGCCGCAGTGCCAGGCCGATCTGCTGCTGCGTCAAGGAACTGGTCAACTGGCCATTCACCTTGACCTGCAATGTGGGGCCCCCCAGTGATGTGAATGTTGGCTTAGATTCGCCCCAGCTCGTGGATGCCATCGGGGACAGAAAAAGGAAAGTGTCCACCATCGGACCATGGCAGACAAACATGGCAACAAATCCAATCCTCTGTCAAATTCCAGGGTGAGTTGAGTAACAATGAGGAAGCAAACAAAGTAGTGTTCCATATTTTCCCGGAAATCCAGGGTGGTACTGAAGTGGTAGTCTGAAAAATGCAATGATAAAGACCTATGAAAAAAACCTTTGTGTGTGGTTTATCATCAACTCCCTCAAGATTCTGGGAAGTTTTGGTCTCCAGATATTGGAAGCCTAGTAAAACCCATTATCATTGGATTGGTTTAAGAGAAAATCTTAACGAAACGAAACCATGGTTTTTACCATAATATGGCGGTTCGTGATTCTGTTCCCATTAAAACCCATTAAAACGGCTGCCTTCCTCTTGGCTGGGCTTCCGCACCAGCTCGTCACCTGCATGCACCGCCTGCACATCCGCCCAGGAGTCAGGCAGAACCTGCGGGAGAACCATCCCGAAACGCAGAATGATGGTTATTATGGATTGATTATAATAACATATAATAACCATACAAGGTGGTGCCCCATAGTTAGCTGAGTTGGTGTATAACTCCAATTTCACTATGGTTTATGATACTTATAACTATAGTTACTGGGGTTTATAAACCAATTTATAACTGGGGGCCCCACATTATAATAAGCATATAATCCCATTATAACCATCATCCATATATTATAATCAAATATTACCATCATTTATATCCATATAATAACCATATAATGGTTAATAACCATATAATCCCATTAT
>Ga0126342_10016487_pt1 | contig 12874 bp, 12 predicted proteins | sample Cyp1metagenome_FD_92528 | JGI IMG/M metagenome (GOLD analysis project Ga0126342, IMG submission 92528) | Coral microbial communities from Lord Howe Island, Old Settlement Bay, Australia - Cyphastrea 1 metagenome | ecosystem: Host-associated > Invertebrates > Cnidaria > Coral ... | reverse complement strand
TTTGTCATTGCTGGGGCGTGGGGGAGAGAGGTTGCTTTGTTTTTGTTCTTGGTGTTGTCTGTGTTGTTTTCTTTTGTCATTGCTGGGGCGTGGGGGAGAGAGGTTGCTTTGTTTTTGTTCTTGTTGTTGTCTGTGTTGTTTTCTTTTGTCATTGCTGGGGCGTGGGGGAGGGAGGTTGCTTTGTTTTTGTTCTTGGTGTTGTCTGTGTTGTTTTCTTTTGCCATTGCTGGGGCGTGGGGGAGAGAGGTTGCTTTGTTTTTGTTCTTGTTGTTGTCTGTGTTGTTTTCTTTTGCCATTGCTGGGGCGTGGGCGGGGTGCTGTGCCATGATGTGTGCTGGGGGCGTGGGCGGGACAAAAGATAGGATTACTAATCTCTAACTGTAATTGCGCAAAATCACACACATGTTGGTTGATCCAGCAACAGATCCATAAATGTGATCTTTTTGCATGTTGCATTCTGTTGTTCAAGTTCAATCATATCAATAGCATCAACTGCTAAAGAATCACATTTTATTGTTGGCAAACATGCATGTAATACCCCACATAACCCCATACTCCCAAAAATCAAATATGGCAACTTGGACACACCAGGTGTCAGTTTCACCTTTTGATCTACCACAATTCCCAGAAATAATTCCTTTCCCAGCACTAGAACAATTCTTGGAAGGATTTGTATTCCTCAATCAAAAGGAACTCAATTTTCTGCAGGATTGGAGCCTGAAATTGACCGAACCAAATTCGGCAACTCACGCGCTGGTCAGAACAAACTGGTTGCTTGTCGCCTTGTCGAATATCGCTGTCGCCATGGGCCTCTTAAGATCAGAGCCGATGAAACATGGCACGTTGGTGGTGCCAGTGGACCGTGCACGAGAGTTCATCGATCTTATAGGCGCTGAAGTGTGATGTAGGAAGAACTCATGCGACTTGCGTAGACAGAAAATGCATGTCTTTTATTTAAAGTGTTTATTAGCCATTCGAGGACTTCTTGTGGCAGTTTCGAAGCCCTGGTCTCAGGCAAAAACACCAAGATGCAATTTGAGGACATGAATGCGCGGGATATGCATCGTCCATACAAAAAGTTGCTTGCTTGATTCTGCGTGTATGTGTTGCCCTTTGAATGCTGTGGTACTTTAATCTCAGCTCTAGCCCTGAAAGAAAATGTGTGTTTGCAGGCCCGCAGCAAATTTGCGATTGCGGCTGTTAGAAGAAAACTCACACATTCAATGTGGCCGCTTCAACCATTTGTTGACATACATGATGTTTTAATGGCGAGTAATACAGTAGGAGCCGTGGTTAGGCCGGTTAGGCTCTGCAGCGAAGCTGCTTGGAATCAGCTGAGGTACATCCAGAGGATTGATGAAATGGAACGCATCATCCGATTCCTCCTGGAAGAGTTGACGAAGGCACGGATCTCCATCTGCAGGTTGCAGAGGTTCATCGCGATACATTTTAAAATTGAAAGTGATTTATATGGATTTATGTCGATTCATGTACAAAGAGTCTACAAGTACAGATTTGTTGAACATTTTTCAGGTTTGGGAGAGCCCATTTTATTTCTATCATCAAAACTGTCTCAGACAATTATCCCTGAATACATGTCCATCATTTGTCGAAGATGTTACATGCCAAAGTGACTCAATGTCTTACCCACTGTGCCGGGGGCTTCATCTGGCAGCTGTTTTGGAGGCTGCGGTTTCGTCTATTTCTTTCTCTGAGCACACACTGGAGATTGGGTATTGTGTGGAGGTACTGTTGATAGACCCTGTCCTCGCCTTGAAGATTCAAAAGTTATTGCATCTTTAATGAGCAAAATTCCGCATGCTGGGTTTGTGGTTTAGCCCAGTTGCCATAGATCACAGGAATTTTCTTGACATATAAGCGCAGCCAGCAGCATTGCAATAGAAGGATCAAAGGATTCATTGACATATTCGCAGGTACATCCATGGCCACTGGATGCTTCCCTCTCTGATGCATAGCTTCTTTGGACAGAGCAGCATCAGAGAGCTCTGCCCCCCTGCATATCACGAGTTAACAGTTGACTTGTTACTGCCTGTTTGTTAAAACAGGATACACACACACATACGAAAATAGCATTTGAAACCCAGCTCGACGCAGACCTGCGTAGCTACAGATTATTAAAATTTGACGAAAACTTGCCCCCCCCCACACACACATTTGCACATTCACACGCTGACACAATAAGATATTGGGTCACACAGATACCAGCAAATATTTTTATTGAGATCTTGCAAAGAGCCCATTATCATTGTACGGTGTTCATTGGTCATGCAGTCATGTGGTGTGTTTATTCTTGATAGTTAGCCGAGACCTCAATATATTTCCTTTGAGTTCGTTTTTTTATATAGCAAACTGCTTTTGGTTTTGTGGTCTCTATTAGCACTTCTTAGCACTTCGGTTATCGTGAATTCTGCGAGTTCCCGTTTCCAGTTAGTAAGGTTGTATTCCTATTCTTGTGTATACCAAACCAATAGAATCCAATAGATGCAAGACCTTGGGATATCCAATGAACTCCCAACAGATTGAGGCCTCCGTGCCACAGAATGTGACACGGAGGTGACGGGTGTTTCAAACCACATGTTAGGTGCCTGGCGCTTCCCCTGTCAAGCACAATGTGGATGCTTTCTTGGATCACAGTGACGACTACAAGCTGGATGACGTAGAGGCCAATTTGCACAAGATCCACAAGGAGTTCATCCAGTTCAAGGAGCGAGTGGAATTCCTGGCGGACATTTTCATAACAGGTTTGGATGCTACCAATGATTCCAGTCTTTGTTTCCTTTGTTTTCTATGTTCCTGTGGGAAGAAACGCTGCGTTTTGCTTAATCACTCCTCAAGTCCAAAGCTACTTGCGACTTGTGTCGAAGGAAGTACCAAAGACGCATAATAGTATGATATATGCAGAGTGATTCTGGACCGAGCAGGAAAACAATGGCAAACTTTTGGAGCGTCGAAATGCTGCGCTGGAAGAGCGCTACGTCGTGCAGACTGCCATGGCCTCCATGGCACATGTGGCATCTTCCAGGTCAGTGCGAGCGCCTGAGGACGTTGCCTAGACGGCAGAAAAGGGGCAGCCATCGTATATTTGTTGTGATTAAATGTGATTAAACTTATTCTGCACAAAATAAAATAAGGACACGGGATTCTAGTATATATTGCTTTCATGCCGTAGATGTGGAACAAGCAGCCCAAACTGTTGCAAAAGCGGTGCGCTGCAGACATATCGTGAGACATGATTACAAACAAAAATAAAACGGCAGTCTGCAGACCTGGCAAGGGCTCTCAGCAGCTGCGACTGGAACTCCAAATGCTCTTTTTTGCGGTGCTCCATTGATATTTCAAACAGTCAATAGAGAACGAACTAGATAGCATTTTGAAATGTCCATTGACAATTGGAATCATTTTGATAAGTATCACCACCACGTACACTATCATCAGAATCACAATCATCATCATGCGCGCAAAGATAGGAATTTGGGATCGTTGAATGGTTTTACCATGTTTTACCAAAGGTATCCAAAGGTCACATTGACAGCATTTGACAGCCCTCAATGCGAGTCGTGTCAGGACCGTTTCGAGTTCGAAGCTTCCAGGTCTTTGCTGGACGAGGAGGGAGGCACCTCCAGAAGAGACTTGGCACGGCCAGGATTCACGGCCCTTTTATGGCACTCGCAGCTGCTGATTTGATTTGTTTTGATTTATTTTGATTTAGGATCTACATATTCTACATCTATTCTGTTAGTGATATTGAATCCAGTTGCTCCTTTGCACTTGCAGGAAGTCTTGAGACAATGTTCAGCAACATTGCTGGAGTTATCCACCAGGAGGAGCAGGATCGATTTGCTCGAATGCTCTTCAGAGCGACCCGAGGCACATTCTTTCACCGCTGTTGTTTCAACATCGATTCTTGATGTTCTCCAGTTTCTGCCTTCATCATCCTTCGTTTGCATCGCTTGATGATCACATTTGTGGGCTTCGAGAGACTGAAATGAAAGGGTGCGGGTCAAATTGACAACGGTGCATGGCGACGTGCATGGCCCATGACCTGAGTAGCTCTGCAGGCAACACCTTCACCCATTTTCAGCAGATCTTCGAGCCGATGAGGGACCCAAAGACTGGTCGAGAAGTGCACAAATCGGTTTTCGTGTCTGCGCTGCGATGATCAAGACTCAGCAAGACTTGTTGCGATCCTGGTAGGTTTACCATGGTAGTTCTCACAATGTTTCGTTTTGGAACTGTTCCAGCTGATAGTGAAGTCTGACATCCGCTTGCCACAAGTTGAATCAGAGTCTATGTCTTCACACCTTGTAGTTAGGTTCCAGAAGTTTGAAACAGCAAAACCTTAAATCGTGCACATTGCAACTTTTCATAGAAACATATTTCATATCTCAGTCTTCATAGAGTCGATTGACGTCACCTTGTTTGCAGAATTGGAACGTGTTTCAGACCTGGTCGTCATACACAAGGTGATCTACTTCCAAGATCATCGCATAGGATCTTCCGTGTCTGCTATGAGCGAGAAGATCAACAAGAGTCTCAGTTGCACCAGCCAAGTCACACTTGAAACTTTTCTCTGAAATGGGGACCTAGTTGAGCTCAAGTTGATCTCAAGTTGAGATCATTCGGCCTGCAGGATTTGCAACTCTTTTGGTGTCAATACTTATCGGTGGCCGAGCAGCCGCACAGCAGCGCAAGAGATGAACGACAGCTTGAAAGTTCCTTCCTATGCGCTTTTGTTTTTCTTTAATGGGTGGGCATTCTATGCAAATTGACATGATGAAAGATTCGACATCAATGCGAGTCTGTGAGCTGTAGCCAAGATGATTCCCATGAGTTTATTCAAAAGAAGACAAAGTACCCATTGAAACGATCAAAAGAAGTACCAGTACCATTAAGACGATACAGAACGGGAACAACAAAATTAAGCGGCTTAGGATGGTATTCTATCCTATTGAAGTCTTGAATTGTAATCTGTGCAGCATTTGGAGGAATGTAGCTTTGTAGCATACGATAGATCATCCTGTGTTGTGAACTCTTCTGGCACGTTCAAGGTGTCTAACGCCAGTGGAACTATAATTAGAGCGTTGAGTTAGTGCCTCCATCTTAGATCGGTAAAGGTGTCCGAACCTAGCATCACAGGTGCAGGTTGAAGACCAAGAGAGGTTGCTGAAGGCGCACGAGCACTTCGTGAAGAGTGAGGCGCAGCATCTCCAAACAATGCGCAACTGAACACTTGTAGTTTCTTCACTAGTTTCTTAAGCGGATGTTTGTCAACTGGAGGTAGCAACAGCATGTAATAACTACCATCTGACAAACATTGATTTAATCCTTGGTTCTTTCCGACTCAATTGAAAGTGCAGGCCGCCTCGCTGTTGGAGCCTGTTGATCGAAACCGAGACTCCCTCATCGAAGAATGGAGGCATTGACTCGGCATTGTCGATTTTTCCCCAGATAGCGAAGCTATTGGGGTTCTTACTTCAAGTATAGGATGAGTTGGATATGTGCGTTTTGGAGCGGGCATGTTGGTGCCGCTGCAGAGTGCTGCTCAGGGTGCTCCTGTTAGAGTGGTGTGTGCGCTTTGGAGCTGGCCTGCTGGCGCCGCTGCAGGCTGCTTCAGGGTGGTGGGGTTCTGCAAGGTGCCGCTGCAGGGTGCTGCTTCAGGGTGCTGCTGTTAGCTGTTAGAGTGTTGTGTGCGCTTTGGAGTTGGCGTGCTGGTGCCGCTGGAGGTCTCCTTCTGCCAGGTGTTGGTTTGCTGTTGCTGCTTTGTCAAGCATTCGTGGATGGAATGGGTCCTGTAGTCCCATGTATGCTGAGAACTTGTATTTCCAGTCTTCGAGTTCTGTTGGCTCCCCTGGTATGGATGCCATTGGCGTGCCTGTTGCCATTGCTGTTGCTGGGGTGTTGCTAAGGTTCTTCCAATATTGGCATCAAGACCTCTGTTCCTCTGTTGCGTTGGTTTGTTGTAGCTGCAGTTGCTCTGTGCGTTGTGTTGTGTCACTGTGTTGTTTGGAGCTCTCCTGGATCGGTATCCAGGATCACTGCTCCACTACCATGTGAAGTTCAATGGCAACTAAGATTGTTGGAAAGACTGTTGTCCTGCTGCAAGCTGTTGTTGGCACTCTTTTGTAAGCTGTTGCACGCTTTTTGTTGTAGGCTAGCGGCTAGAGCCACAAGGTCACGTGTTGACCAAGATTGCACATGTTGAAAAACATCAAGTTGAATTCTAACAGAAGAGTTAGTTTGCGTGCTTGAAAAAGTGCTTGGTGTAAAAACATGTTTGTGTAAAAACTGGCTGGTTTAAAAGTTGGTTTGTGTAGAAGCTGGATACCAGACAATACTAGACTATATTAAACTAGACTATGCTAGACTATACTGGACCATACTAAACGCATGGGGGTGGGAGGGGTGGAGGGGGGTGCGGCAGCGAAAGCAAAATCCGTGGAAGGAGAAACTAAAACTACAAGATGTACTACAAGAACATCCACAAAACACGCCGGCAGCTGACGGATTTAGTCGCACGCTTATTTCAGGCTTTTCTGCATCAAGGAGAAGTCCATTTACGCCACACTCAATCTCTTTGAGGGCAATATGAATTTGCGTGCAAGCTGTTGGTATCCCGAGGAGGACCGAAACGCACTTTTTTGAAATTATGCCTTGTAATCCTTGTAATTCAACTTTAAATCCTTGTAATGCCGTTTCAAAGAGGAATCAGAGGAATCCGGGAATCCTTCGCCAGGATGAGGATCGAATCCGTGCCATGTGTATCCAGAACAGTTCCTCCCACGGCCATACCAGCGCAATGTTGGTGCCGGACAAGACACCGCCACGAAAATCGCCTCCTACCTACATCAAGGTCAACGAGTTCACAGCCATTTTTCAGGTGGGACAGAAAAACCATGCAAGACCAGTGAAAACACGTTAAGCTCCCAGTGACAACATGTGAACACAGGTGAATGCGAGTCGAGGATTAAAATATGTCTAAATGCCTGATGGCTGGCCAGGTGTTGGTCAATACCTATGGCCTCCCAAGATACCAAGAGGCGAATCCCGCCCTCTTCACAATTGCCACTCTGCATTGGAACAGGAACAGGTGTTGCAGCACTCTTTCAACCTGTCCAAGTGGATTGTTATATAGATTGGTTGCTGCGAAAGAACCGGAATGTATTGGCTCCTCTGACTTTGACAGTCACTCCCGAGGTCACCTTTCCCTTTCTGTTCGGTGTCATGTACGGCGACGTTGGCCACGGGCTAATGCTGCTCTCTGTGGGAATCTATGCGGAAGCGTGGCTGACACCACTGGCAGGGACATGTCAATTGAAAGGCGTTGTTGCCTGCTGAAACGGACCTGGGGCAAACTAAAGGTGTAAGTGCATCTGCGCTTAGTCAAACATACGTAGCATTTCTAGCAAACTTAATGAAGCGGCCACAGGCTGTGTTAGTGTTCCGGGCGTTGAAAGGTAAAAAACGGCAAAGGTGAGCGTTTGTTGGACTGTTTGTTGCAGATGCAGCTTTGCCGCCTTTCCACTTTCCATGTCACTTAGGTATGGAAAGCGGATGAGTTGAAGTTCAGCTTGCCAGTGATGCACGAGGGTCGATATATCTTGCCGCGGGGCTGAAGGGACTGCAGGGATTGCAAGGACTGCAGGGACTGTGCAGTGGGAGGTTCTTGTTTGACTGCAGTGAAGCTTGTGTAGCAGCGATGCAGTGCAGGAATTTGCTCATTTTGCAAGTGCAACGTTCTGCTTCACCCAATGCAAAATGCGAGTTTCTTCAAGCAATGCGAGTTTCTTGATAAACACAAATAGGTAAATAGGTGCCAGCTTTTGTTGCCACAAAGGCTGATGATGGGACTCTTCGCTGTGCAACTTGGAGTGTGGACTTGGGCTGTTAGATGGAGCAGATGGAGCATGTTGCATCACATTGCAAGGTCGAAGCAGAGGTCTCCAAAGATGAGTTTCCACGTATATCACATGTCCATGCCATTTCCTTTCCTCAGATTTCGTTGGCAAACACATAAAAACATAGTTATCAGTTATCAATCATCCCAGCTAGTTGCATTATGTTTGCATTTCTAACCGCTACTAGCTATGCAATATTCGGCCCAGGTACTGTGGCTTCTTATACAACGACTTCTTTTCCATTGGCCTAACCCTCTTCGAGTCCCGGTGGACTCAACCAGCTATTTCTCCAGAGACCAAACCTGGCAGCGTTGTGGCCATGCAGCCCAAATTTGACCATGAAAACCGAGGCATCGAATTCTTTTCTCATTTTTCTGTGTGTCGTGAAGGATTTGCAAGATCAAACTGAGTGCTAATGTCATATGCGTGATGTCTTTGCTGACATGAAACATTGAGTTTTGTTTTCGGGAGGGTCATAGTGATTTGGGAAGTAGATCATTTCAACGCCGGCACGAACAGTCCTTTTGCTAACGTACAGAAATTGGTGTCCGGCGAGTTGAACCTTTGTCATTAAGACTTAGACTAGGCCAAATGTCCATGGTACCAGGTGGGCCTGGACCTTACCCCTTTGGTCTGGATCCTGCTTGGCATGGCGCGCAAAATGAGCTCGTGCACCTTGGAAAGCAAAGCGACTCTTTCTTTGGTGAACACCTGTTGATGATTGCCAATACTTACCCTTGGGTGCACTGGCTATCAGAGATGTGTTGAACCTGTCCAAACATGCTTGCCTCCACTTGCCTTGTAGGTATTTGAACTCGATGAAGATGAAACTGGCAGTGGTGTTGGGAGTTGCCCAGATGCTGGTAGGCCTTCTTTTGCGGTTCACCAACGCAATGTATGAGAAAAACATGGCAGCTTGGTTCTGTGGGGCCGAGGTGACAGGGTGTCCTACCAAGGCAATGCATGCCATGCGATTTAGCTATAGCAGCAATTTCTCACATAAAGATACTGTTTCTCACATAATTTCTCACATAAATGGCTGCTTCACGTCTTCTTCTTAGAGTGTTCAACGGCCCTTGCTCAAGCATTTACTCCCAACTCTCCTGCGCGCTGAGGTAGACTTTGCATGTGAGTGTGTACCAATGTTCATTTTCATGATCTGCTTCTTTGGCTTCATGGATTACATGATCCTCTTCAAGTGGGTGACTCCTATGCGGGAGCCCCGCAGCATCATCAACTCCATGATTGCCACTGGGTGCAGTTACTGAAGCATTTTGTTCAGAGAAACACAATGGAACCGCATGGAACGAAGCTTCATTGCAGAGTCGAATCTGCAATGGCTGAAATTTTTCGATGATAGACTTCTGCTCCTCACCTCTTTAGTGTCCATGCATTTCATCTCTTGACAGCAAGAATAATAAGACTGCAAAGTCCAAAGTTTGGCAATTAGGCAACTATTCTGATTCAGTGCAAAGATGAGAACCACCTCCTTGGATACAGTATTTTCATGGGTTAATAGTATATACGTACTAGTAGCCACCTTTTCAAGTTCCAGTAGCATTTGCCGGTAATCATTGAGGCCTAGAAGTGCTCCTGAAATTGATTCAAATCTTTGAGGCCATGGCTATGTGGAGCGAAGATTCGAATCCCATGTTTGGATCTCTAGTGCCACAAATGCTGATGGTCGTTTGCATGCTGGCAGTGCCATGGATGCTGCTTCTCGGCTGGAAAGCAAGAAGGCAATTTTTTTTTTGTGTGTGTGAAGTGCATTTTGTGGGAAATCCAAACCGCAGATCAAAGATGGTGGATGTACATGGATGTACATGGATGTACGCACTGTAGGGTGGTATTTGTGGGCTCACCTGCTGAGGATTCCGAAACCCTTTATTCTGCACCGGCGAAACCAGGCAGTTTTCCATCGCAAATTTGGTTGGGTCATGTTTTACCGACCAGCGCAAGCCAGTTGAAGCATGGAGCCAGGTGCAATCCCGGCCAACGACGCAGCGCTTCCGTGCCAGCAGTGATGGCCTAGGCAACGAGAGTCAGCGGTTTACGGAAGTACCTGTTTCAACCGATGAAACCACAGCCGCCTTCAGCCCTTGCAGGTGGCCACATGCCTCTGAGTGACGAGGAATCCTTGCTCTGTGAAGAATCTGAGGAAGATGAATTTGATTTGACGGAGGTGGTGATCCATCAGGTGGATGATATGTGTCGGCTGTGTCGGTATGTGCATGTAATGACAGGTTGCGTGCACTACCACCTTGCCAGACTCCAGATTCGGCTGCATATCCAGTCTGGGTATTGAAAAGAGTCTGATTTTCAGGTAGTGAAGGGAACCGACTCAGAGAGATGGCTGGATTTCCAGATGTATCTGAATGTTTTGCAATATCAGACATGATCAGACATGGTGACATGGTTCAACGCATGCTATTTCAATTAACAATGTTTTTGCAGTGGTTTGGTGCTGAAAAACGGCTTTGGTTCTGAACCTCAAGGCTCCAAGTTTGTGTTTCTTTCTTCACAGGTCATTGAAACCATTGAATATGTCCTGGGAACAGTGTCCCACACTGCTTCGTACTTGCGTCTATGGGCACTTTCCTTGGCTCATCAGCAACTGTGGCCCAGCCGAACCTGAGTTGCTGTGAATTTGAAGAGGAAAGAGTAGGTTATTGGAATTTACATGTATTGTCATGTATTTACTATTTGTTGCAGCTGTTTGGAATTTTGGTTTCGCTGACTTCACTGGAAAGAAGTTGAAATCACCAAGGTCATTGGTTTTCTTTGGCATGACCATGCTCGGCGGCATGTCAGCACCATTTCCGTTGAACATTTTCACCACCTACTTTGCCTTTGGTGCTTGGTTTGGTGTCACAGTCGCGATCTTGTTGGGCATGGACGTCATGGAGTGTTTTCTGCACACTTTGCGACTTCACTGGGTGGAACCTTGGCAGAGGTTGGCATCATGTTGGTTTCCCTGCGAAATGAAAGGAACTCACTGCACAATCGTCCGAAAGCCTTTACATGACCCAAGAGCGGCATTTTTGAGGGTGATCAAGTGTGGTCTGTGACATGAGGCCGTTATGAGACTTATTGCAAGTCCATTATTATTTTGCCATCATTCTGTGGTTTTTCACTCACTGCAAATCCTTGAGTGTGTGGGGTTGCTGTTTCCTCAGGAATTCCAAAGCAAGTTCTACAAAGCTGATGGCTATGCTTTCGAACCCTTTTGCCACAGAGATGTCCTCCACAAGAAAACAGATGAGTGATGCTATGGAAACGCCGCAAGCTAATGGCAATGTCTTGATTATTTCGATGCTTCTAGAGCTGTGGTGTGCAAATGAAAGGATGCCGTGCAAAGTTAAATTGCCCAGTATCCACCAGCAAATGAAAGACAGCTTGTGTAGATCGCTTTGAATCAAATGCGCTTGTTGTTGGTTGCTGCAGGCATGCATGGTGTTGCTAAGACGGTTAGAGGCAAGCACTGATACTAGCCAGCGAGTAAATCTCCTGGCGCTTTTGCACTTCCCAGCTTCACTCATCACGACTGTCAGGGGTAACACATCCTTGGCAATTCTCAAATATTCACGTTTCATTTCACTCAAGGTCCAGACATGTGAGCTTTCAGTGCAAGAGATTTGGCCGGCTGACAATAAACAATGTAGTGACGTCCAAATTCCCAGCAATTCCTGGGACAAGAAACCTCTGAAAGTGACACGTTTGGTTCACCACTTTGGCGGCTCCTGCTTGTACAGACCACCAGCACGGGGCCGCTGAGATCCGCTGAGCGGCGGCACAGAACCTGGTACTTCCATAGAAAAGCGAAGCACTTTCCTATCTAGAATCTAGTATGAGGGAACCTGGTTATGGCGGTTATGGATGGAGCGGTTTGGACCTATAGCTATGGGTATCCATACTCCATCATATTCCCACTTCAGATTCTTAAATGGGAGCAAAGGCACGGCTAAGAGTATCCCAACTACATGATAGATATCAAAGATAGTTGACATATATTGAAGTATGTAATTTCTTGTAGACTTGTAGTCTCAGTTGGACAATGCCCCCAAAGGATCAATATCTCTGAAATGGTTTTAGTTGCATTGACGTCCTTCATCACTTTGGCTCGAAGCTGCAGATGATAACGTTTCAGATTGTCGGCAAACCATTCCTGGCGAAGTCCTTTGTTTTAGTTCATGGCAAACTACTCAAATCCAAGAACTAAATGTCTACTTCAAAGATTCGGAGCAAAAAGAATCGGCTTAGCCACGTCGTTCTTTGACACGATCTTTCCAGCCCTTGTCACTCCTTTGTTGGGTAACTTGACCAACATGGAGGCATTCAGGCCGGTCAAGTGGAATTGTGTCAAGCATGGAAGTCTGAAATTGATCTTTGAGCAATCCCGATGCCGTTTCTGCCAGGGCGTTTTTGCTTTACATTGGCTGCTTGGTGTCAGCAGCAGAGGTGGGCTGCAACTGAAACGGCAGTTTAAACAGCAGCTTTGGATCAGTGTCCTTGAGGAGCTGCGAGAGCCGCAGCTCCTGCAAGATGTCAACCACAGCGAGGGCCTTGGCAGATTTGCTGGACCAAGTCATGGTCTACATGGACGTACGGCATTAAATGTAAAGTAGACAAGGTAAACTGTTTAATATTGTTAAGAGACGAAGGCTAGTTTTATATTTTGGCCGTTGTTTCAGGTCCAGTTGCGTCTGAGCAGTGTCAAAATGAACGAAGCAGCATTTAACGAAGGTTTTGTGGACGGGCGTACGGTTTAATGAGGGCGCGGTTAGTGTTCTGGAGGGCTGGAGGGCGCCAATTGTGGCTGACTGATCCTTTTCTTGGAGATCGAACCTGACAATGGTCATCGGCGCCGCGGGAAAATCTCGAATCTCGGATCTCGGATCTCGGATCTCGGATCTCGAATCTCGGATCTCGGATCTCGGATCTCGGATCTCGGATCTCGG
>Ga0126342_10016486_pt1 | contig 12874 bp, 13 predicted proteins | sample Cyp1metagenome_FD_92528 | JGI IMG/M metagenome (GOLD analysis project Ga0126342, IMG submission 92528) | Coral microbial communities from Lord Howe Island, Old Settlement Bay, Australia - Cyphastrea 1 metagenome | ecosystem: Host-associated > Invertebrates > Cnidaria > Coral ... | reverse complement strand
TTCCTTTTTCTCTGCTCTAGATTGTTCTGGGATGGGTAAATGACAGCGGACATTTCTTTGATTTCAATACCTGCGAACGCAAAGCCTTGGCTAAATCCAATTCCAAATCTCAATAGTGTAAATAACTTAAAACTGGGGGCGTAGCTGCTGCGTGGCTAAAATCTGTCAGCGAGACTGTCATTGCCCACAAAATGCTGTCTCACTGGAATTGTTTGTTGCTTTTTGGCATTTGCAGCATATTTCCAAAAGGCAACGGAAGTGAATACGACAAAAATTGTTTTCATGAGGAAAAACAAAGGTAAACCAACATGAAAAAACTGAAATTCAGAGGACAGAAAAAGGCGGAAAAGGGCGGAAAAGGACGGACTCTGAACATTGAAGTCCAAATCTTGCCGGAAACATGCCCAAAAGGTTGTATCACGGATTTTGAGTCTTCTAGTTTTCTTCTTGCCGTGAAATTTTGTTGAAAGCTGCAATCCAAGTGATTCAATGTCAATGAAAGCCAACGCTTCAAATGTGCAACTATGAACACATATATACTGCAGTAGTGGTGCCAAGGCCCCTGAATGTTGGCAACATGAGGGAATGATGCCCTATTTACATGATTTGGGGATCTTTGGAGTCAAGTATGTGAATAGGCAAACATCTCCCAAAGCATGTGAATACCAGATGATTCGCCAAACACGTGAATATCACATGATTGGATTGTTTGGGCTGTATATACTGTATATACTCTAGGGCTTGTTTTCTGCATTGTTTTTCTTGCAGCGTTCATTACATAGTGATGCTACTCTGTCCAACGAAGCTACGCATCAAAGAGGGAAGCATCCACTGGCCATGGATGTGCACCTGCACACATGTTCTAACAATGTTTTTCTGTGTCCATGAATCCTGTGATCCTTCTTTCACATTGCTGTTCGTTTCGATTATATGTTGCGAAATTTTCTGTCATTTTATGGCAACTGGGCTAAGCCACCCAGCATGCGGAATCATGCGAATTAAGGACGCAATAACTCAGGACTCCTCAAGGCGAGCACAAGGTCTATTAACAGTACCTCCACAAAAAATCCCAATCTCCAGTGTGTGTGTGTGTGCGCGGGGAAGTTCTGTAGGGTCTCTAGAATCTAGAGACCCTCGGGTGGAGGCAAGATGGTGGTGGCCTCCATTGTGCCAATTGCTCGTCAAACTCTTTTCTTCCGGAGGACCTTCCTTAGACTTTCCTGAGAATCCCAAGAGGCAGTCCTTTACTAATAGTAGGTTTGTCTGGGTGGTTCTGTATTGTGCTTCTTGTGAGATTTTTACCCAACCCCCAAATCCAGCATTCCTTTACAACAGCTCTTGCACCTTGCTGCCCACCATTCATCTGAAGTCCTTGGAATGCCAAGATATGCCAAGGTTGACAAACAAACACAAAGAAAAGAAAGAACAAAGCACAGGAGGAAAGAAAGGAAGACAGGGAATAAAGAACAAGAAGAACAATACGAAGGAAGAAAGGACAAAGGAAGAAAGTCAGGATGAAAGGAAAAAAGCAAGAAAGAAATAGGAACCAAATGGAACCAAATGGAACCAATGGAAGAACGAAGGAGAGAATGAAAGACCGAAAGACAGAAAACCATGGGACCATCCTATATTTACGAAGGTCGCTCCTCGAAAATCCTCACAAATCCTCTCCTTCATCACCCATGAGCCCAACAAAGAAACATTAATTGAAAGAAGATTCAAATAAAAACCATTAAAAACCCTTATCTTCAGAATTTCTTTACAAAGGAAAATGAATTGAAAGTAGAGAATCAGAAGGGTTAAAATCCTTACTTGGGCTTCTGACCCCTTGTTCCCAAACCTGGTACCAACATGTCCCATAAATGCCCATAATATATACATCGACATTCATAAAGTACTCCTCAATTGGTTGGGGGGGAGCGGTCTCCACCGATCATACGACCACGCCTTCATCGACACTCTTGGGCTTGACGACCCGGCTTTCCATGATCGCTGACCACACACAATGAGTAGGCCTTTTGGAAAACACTGCTGAAGTGGCTCCAGCTGAGCCAAGTAATCATGCGGTGCATTGCTCCAAAAATATGGCCATATATGGTGATGAAATGTGATGAACTGATACATCCTTCAGCAACTCAAGCTTCTGATATCTTATGATTTAATGTGACGATCTGGCAGCAACTGAACTTCATTCAGCAAGCTTTTTCTCGGGCCTTGAAAGTGGGTCGCCACCAATGGTCGAGTCACTACGCCGGATACGATGTGTGCAATCCCACATCCTAAACTTTCCCATCCATGCCCTCGGGATCGCAAATTCCCTCAACCAATAAAAATGAATAAAGACTATCATTGGGAATATTTTGGAAATATATTATAATATTATCTCATATATATAATATATAACTATAAATGATGAATAGTGACCCACGTGAAATACCTATCTATCCCGAAAAAGTGTGCCTTGACCCAATTTGCAACAGAATGGCAATGGAAGGTGTTGAAACAATTAACATCATCTAACCATATTCCCGCTGTACCAATACTTAGAAAGCGACATGCAAACTAACAAGAGGCATAGGCCCAGGCAGCTAAATGTTGTGCTACATGATCAAAGGTGGAAGGCAAACAGTTCCCTTGAAGAATCATGGAAAGGTTATCAGTATGGTCAACGCATGGCAACTTGTACTGTATGCACCCGGACTCTTCCTCAGCGATTAGGGGACTGATACAATCTCAGTCGAACTTGACTTGCGATGCTTTGATTTTTGCCTGATGCGAGACTCAATCTGAAAAACGAATGATTGTGAACGATCATTTCCTGTACTTTCCTCGCAGTCATGAACAAACACAATGCAAGCATTTTGGAAAAACATCGAAGAAAAACAATCATCTTCATGCATGAGAAAAAATATACAGGCATTGAATATATAATGATGAGATATTCGAACCAAGCATTGTCTTCAGTTCGTGGCAAAGGGTACTCCTAAATAGTCTCGATCTTTCCTTCGCTAACAGCCTTTGTTTGGCTTCTGTTTTAGGTTGCAAGAGTAAGGGCGGCAACAGATTAAACAACATCTTACAGCTTTGCCGCCAACCGTCCACCAAATGAACAAGAGGTGGACCATACCGGGTATGTTCTTTTGCAGTGTGGGGTCTTGCCAGGTGTAGTTTAAAATTGTATAGTATCTTTTTGAGAAAGGCGTATTTGTATTCGAGATCATCTTGGGACCATACCTAGGTCTCAATCGCAAACCGCGGCGCAACACAGGCGTGCACACGCACACACCATATAGATCACTAAAGAAAAAAAGAATCTTCATGCCTTTTTAAAATCACACAGGGTTTTTGCTTAATCCCTACCCCCTTTTACTAAACGTACCCCAAACACGGAAAACTAGGGTCCTTGATAAATTTTGGGAAATTTCAGACTGGTCAATTTGATTTTTAATTGATCCCCTTTGGAAAACAAACTAAAATTGAAGGTCCCATTTGAGGGCTTCACCCCCTAATAATAAAAACAAGTCAACCCCAGGGTCCGTCTCTAAAAATCGAAAAGCATTATATTGAGGTTGTTAATTTAATATTAGGGGAAAGCTTCAAAGTCCAATTTGGGCAATATGTTAATTGGATTTTAAATGGAAGATTAATGGATGTTGAAATATAAAATTCTAGCTTTCTATATTATATATTATATATATTATATATTATATTTATTATATATTATATTATATATAGTCTTTTTGATTCAACATTAGGAGAACGCTTGGAAATCCAATTTTTGGCAATATTTTAATTGGATTTAAAGAATAAATCTAATCGATTTTGACATGGAAAGTTTTAGTTTTTTAATATAAGGCTTTAATCTAAGATTAGGGAAAGCTTCGGGAAATCCAATTTTTGGCAATATGTGGATTGCATTTTTTAAAAGTAATCAATTATAAAAACTTCAATTTTTAATTTTTATATGACTGTATATGAATGCGTTTAGCTTCAAATATAAGGTTTCGCACCCTAATACTAAATGCATCTAAATACCTCCTAAATCCTCCTAATACTAAAAACTCCTCCAGGTGTTTATTATTTGTCATAGGGGGAAGGGATCAATGCAGTAGTAACTATGATATCACTCAGTTATCTACAGCAAAATCATGCAAAATCTATACAGTCAAGCACGATCCCTCAGACAGGGTGAAACACACAGAATCATCACACGTTGCGCGGTAATGTACAAACTCATTTTCCGATCATATGTGACGAGTTCTGTCCATCTAAAAAACGCTTTTTTGCAGCAAATTAGCAAATCTTGTCCGTCTCGTGCTGGATACAGCAAAGGTCTATCAGCCTGCCCAGTGATGATTTCATGAAAACGTAATTCTGCAAAAGAGTGTCCCTCTGAAGAAACCATTGAACATGACCCGTTTTCTCATAGAAGCAGCCATCTGACTTGATGTTGGCACCTGTAACAGCACTATATAGTTTTGTCTGAACCCGTTGGGAATGACATACTGGTCCGCTACAATCTGTACCAAGACCAGGCTGAATTTGTTTTTTTTACAAAAGCCATGGTCAAGACCCGAACTCAACCGGTCTGGCCTACAAACCAATTCAAGTACCTCAGCCAGTATAGGAGGATATGTGCTGGGCAATTTGCAATCATGAGACTGCAGTAGTGACCGTTTCAAACTATTGGGTCTCGCTGATTGTTTTGAACCACATGATGCAAGCAAGGACGAGTGAGGAAAACCATAATTTTTGTTTACTTCCACCAAATGGGCTCAATGAGCCAACAGTGAGCCTCTTTGCTCATACATGGGCTGAAAATTGTAACACCTCTTGCAGCTACAGGGCGAAACCACCGGTTTCATCCTCAATAGCCTTCTTCGCCTGCATGAAACTGTTCATTCTGAGTCTACGGACCGAGCCAAAATATGTTTTCTTGTGAAAGTCGCCCATGACTGTATGACATGCTACGATGCACTGGGTGAATTGGCAATTATATCAATTATGTTCAATTATGATAGAATGTCGAATACGTTTTGATCGTTTTGATACGGTCCCGGAGAATAACCCGAGTTGAGCAGCTTGGTTCATGTTGTGGTTCAGCGCCTGCATTTTCAAATCTTTTCGTTCCATCCCCTCGAACAGCTCTGCCACCTGACCTTTGCCGTGACGGTGTGGTATCCCAAATTAGCAAACCAAATGACGCTCACAAGTCATCATTTAAGCATTGACAATTTACAACCAGTGCAACACAAGAGGTTCCACTGAAAAAAATGAAATTCTGAATCCGGTGCTCCATATCCATGCACCTAAAGGGGGCAGCCTACACAGCACATTATATACCCAGGTTTACAGCAGCCTTTGGCTTGTTCTAGATTCTAGGTTGTTCCTATGTTGTTCCGTGAAACATCTTGCAACATCTTGCAAACTGGGTTTAGAAACGTTTAGAAGTTTAGAATGTTACAGTATGTTTCAACACCAAAATCTCTAAATACCATCCAAGTGATCGGAGTTGGCAAGTTGCTAGTGAACTCCTTCAGCTGCAGGATCTGTGCTAGCTTCCTCCTGTCGACTAGCACGAATTAGCACGATTCTTTTGGTATCGTGCACTTGTGATCACGTGTGTTCATTGGATGATATCTATCGCATATTTATTGTCGTCATAGAATTGTGACGTCCAAGAGCGGCCGGTACTCAATCTGTAGTCAAACAAGGGCGCTTCAAAAGACACAATTCAAGAGTTGCCTTTCTCAAGGAAAACCCGCGATACATCCGTATAATCAAATAATCTAGAATCATGTGTGTGAATATGTGAATATGTGCAGTAGTTTAACATGTTCCACGTCTTCTGCAACTCGAAGCCATAACTAGGGCAATACATCCACGCAATTGCACCACACGGCTTCATTGATCTTTCAGGCCTGTTATTGGCCAAGAGCTCAGAAGTGCGCGGCAAAAGCAACCGCTCACCTTAGCCAAATGATGTCTTCTATTGTGCCAACACCACAACATGAGCCAAAAGGTGCACTAATTAATTTGCAAGGTGCAACTGCCTTTCAAGCAAACAATGACAGCCGATTCACCCGAAGGTCTTTTTGCAAAATATTGCAAATAACATGCAAGTCGACAAGTAGCAGGCTTTTGAATCCTTTGAATTGCTAGTTTAGTTCTGCGCCAAAGCACAGCAAAATTCAAGTAAGCCATCTGGCACTTGAGTTTAGTCATAAGATATAATGATACCTTGTGGCAAGTGAAAACTACAACCTGTAGCCTTTGGGACGCCTCGATTGTTTTTTTTCTCAATACTTCTCGTCTCAGTTGATAAACTCAACTTAGCTTGCCAGGTCCCATTCTTTTAACTTTTGCAAATCTTCCCGAAAGAGTCAGTCGCAACGGATATCCGTTTGTACACAACGAAGGTAAGAAGTGAATGATCTTGTTGGAAATTCCCCGCAGCTTTCATTGAAACAACCCGAGTTGCGTCACAAAAGAGGATCTTGTTTTTGATTTTGAATCATCTTTCTGTATCAAGCCTTTGTAAGGCCCCAGAGCCCTAATGCGTTCAACATCTTTGAGCACCCCTCGCGTCCAAGCTGCTCAAGACCCCTCTGATTTGAGTCTCGGTGTCACAAATGCGAAGTGCGTTGGTGTAGTTGGGCAAGAAAATTGGAAATTTGACAATGTATATAATACATGGATTTGCTTAAGGAACCACCAAAAAATAAAAAATATTCCCTATAGATTGCCCAAGAAGTGGATTTCCCATGGAGAAAATAAAAAATCATCTTCAGCAAATCCAAGAATATGCAGGATGATATGTCTGTTTAAGTCTCTCTTTCTGATTGAACCCTGGACGAAATCTGCGACACAACAGCCAAACAAATCCAAAAAACAGTTTAAAGAGGCTCGGGCCGCACCAAGATTTCTGTCGCAAATGCTGCCTTGAAACAAATATATTTATATAATTTATATACATGTAGCAGCAGTTCATAGGCTATGAGCGATGGTAGCAATTCACAGTCAAGAGACCACCTTCCTCAACTCAGCTAGCGTTTGGCGGAGTATCTGATCGATATCGCCATTCCTCTGAAGCAAATGGTATGACCTGACCTCAGTCCGTAACTAGACTCTAGTGACATCTAGTGACTAGACTGTCAGTAATCCAAAGCCAAGGCGCCACACATCTCAAAGAAAAGCGTCTGATCACAAAGAGATCAAAGAGGCAAATAACAAACAAACAAATCTGGAGAGTGTTATGAACTGGTGCAGTGCAGCTTAGCTTCTGGTCCTATTGCCGGCACTGTGACCATTAAGATCAGCTGTGGCAGCATCTTCTCAACCTCCTTGCAGGCAACATGGACCTACCCTCTTCGCGTGATAAACGTGCTTAAGATTGTTTAAGCTTCCAGCCAACTTCTTACTTTTTTGACTAGTTGCGTTTGTGTGAATTTCTTCCACGTCCATCTGCAATGCATGATTGCAAGCTGTGATCTATACAGTAAATATAGCTGGAACCCAAAATTCCCCGTTTGGATATTTCATACAGCATTTCATTTTGGAACCTGTCGATCAAAAACACATGTTTAAGTTTAAATAGTATAGTGCAGTATAGCATAGTATTAGTATTAGCATTAGCATTGCCATTTGTATTATATAATTAGTTTAGTTGGCCACAGTTATACCTATAGTCCTGATGAGTAAATGTAGGCAGTGTAAAGATACCCCCTTTGCTTTCCCGCACCAGCATTTCGATATACCCACATGGCATCGCAGCAAATATAAATTGACACTCCTTCCTGTCATCGAGGCTGAGCCGAGCGACATTCTCCTTGAAATAAAACATTTCAAATCTTCCTTCATGAAGTGCTGGTGTGGTCCAATTCTGATGAGACTTCTCAGGATCTTCCTCACAGGGGTTGAACAAGCAGCCAAAGGGTCAAGCGCAGTAGATTGGAGAACGCTTTAGAAAAGTGTGCGCTTCACTCATGAACAGTGCCGTTCTTAAAGCAGCAAATGTAAGATCAGCATGATAAAACACAGTCATTAATGTAGTGTATATAAAGAATAATCAAACAATATCAAACAATATCAAACATAGCTTGTAGACTCTAGACTGATCCCTCCTGTCCTCACTCCAATCCTCAACTCCTTCGGGCTTTTCTGCCCAACAGGTCTTCACCAAGGATGACAGAATTGTGAAGATCTGCTCACTGGAGTATTTTTGCACATCCTGGAAGCGGCTGGAAGCCGCTGCAAGCGACATAACAAAGCTCAAACGGAGCTGCCAACAGCCGCTGGTTTGGCATCTGGGAGTACACAAGGCAACGATTCGAGTCTCGTCATTAGCAGATGACTTTTGCAGCCTAAGGCATAGAGAGGCCATGATTAATGGAAGAGGCCATGCCAAGCGATGCATCCTCTGGCTTCGTGGATGCACAGCTTGATGGGGAACACAAAGCGTCAGGGTCAGCCTGTCGGGATGAGCGAACCCCACGAGTTTTGATGTGCACCGCCCTGGCTGGCCCATTGAACAACTGGTGCTCACCGAAACACCGCAGCACGAAGGAACAAATAGGATCGATACATTGTGAATGCAAGGCAAACTCAGCAAGTGGGTTGTGTTTGAAATTGGTGCAAAACATTGCAAAACATGAATTCAAAGCTTCAAAGCAGCTGTAGCATTTGGATTGCGAAGTTTTTTTGAGTGAAACATACATGTCTCGCATTCTCCTGTTTCTGGTGAATTGTTTTTGGAAAAACAAACCCTTCGCAGCATACATCCAACAGACTAGAGAGGCATGCTAGTAGCTGCTAGTTGGCATCTCAGGCCTTCTCATCTTTGGGCATCCGCCTTAACCGAGGTTCCTCAAGGCATTCAGATTTACCTTTGTAGATTGTAAAGTCATTCCTGGTTTGTGGCGCAAGAACTGAATCAACAACTTACTTCTTCGAGAGGCTTTAAAACTATCAGAGTTCAATGACATTAACTCTTGTTTCACACAGTTGCATCCTGCAGCAAGATCACATGCACCGGCACACCATTTTTGTGGAATCTGGACCCCTGGAGTTTTGAGCAGAACATGATCGTGATTGATCATCATTATCATGGGGTTGGACGGTTGGAAACCTGATGAAATCTGGTGTTGAGTGCCCACACCCACTCGATGGATTCAGCAGTCACGCCATGCTTGCGATTGTAGTTCTCCTGTACGGAACAATGTTTTCAGTACAGGCCCTGTCCGCTCAAAAAAGCAACCCGCCTACATAAAGTGAGGGTGAGGGTGAATGCCGACATGAAACCGTGGATTGGCTCACATCATTAACATTTATGAATATCTAGAAAATATGCCTCGCTCTAAATCAGAATGTCCTAGTCACATTGGACATGGAAAATTGAGAGCTGGAATAAATGTATCTCTTGCCAGAAGAGGAAAAAATACTTCACTTCGAGCGGTCCCCCCAACGGACATATATTCTAACATTTTGTCTGACATGTATTTTGGCAATCTAGCGGGCATGTGTTCAAACAATTTATGCAACGATTTTTTTGATATTTAATCTCGCATACATTCTGACATTTTATCTGGCATTTTCTCTGAAATATTTTCCATTCTTTTTCGGCATTCTGTCTGGCTTTCTCTGGCACAGTGTTCGGGCCCGGCGGGGTGTAAAGAGCCTGCGAGCTTGCCATTCTGTTCAGGTCTTGCGAGGCCCAGAGAGCTGGGGACCTCGCGCTAGAGTGGCGGTGTAGAGGCTGGCGATGACGTTGGCTAGAGCTCGGCGACTTGGCAAGGAGAAGGAGGAGAGAAGAGGAAGAAGGACCAGCCTACATGAAAAAAACTAAAGACCCTCACCCGGCATGTGAGAAATACTTCAAAAAAATACATAAGATATAATCAATAGTAGTTGATTAGTAGAACAAACCGATGGACGCGAGTGCTTATGTGCATACACACGAACACATACACACACATACATATATATATATATATAATGTTATATATATATGCATATATATATATATATATATGTGTGTATTGTACATCGACATAAAGAGAGAGAGGGAGAGAGATCAGATAGATAGCGAAATTGTGTACATCATAGCCTCTACCATTCTGTCGCTATCTATCACATATGCATGTGCATACATTATATATTTAATAAATTATATACGCAGTGAAAAAATGTGTTATATATATGCGAAGAATTAAATGTATACATAGTCACACGTATGCATCGTATGTGTATTCAGTCATATAAGTGTCCAATTCTATACATCATATACATGTTATCATATACATTTTAAATATAACAATAACATATGTGTATATATATTTATATATATATATATATGTATAGATATATATATAATACATAGATATACAATTATATGTGAATATGTGCAACATGCAGTATGCATCTCTGCACACAAACACAATGTAAATCTTCATAATAAAATGTGCATATCTAATCATATGTGCATAAACAAATGTATATATATATATTAATATATATGTATATTATATAAATATGTACCGTGAAAAAACATACTATATATGACTATTATAGACAGAAGCTGTTCATATCTTGGGCATTCTTGGACAAATCTGCATCATATTGCTCGTTGACTACATAATGGAAGGGAAACGCGTGTCCTGCCGAATGCGGCGCTCTCTGTGCTGCTTGATGCAATTGTCGACTGCGTCCTTGAGAAGACAGCTGGAGAGAGGGAGAGAGAGGGAGAGAGAGCCCACATCTACTTCAATGTTCATAACGTTGGCCATCACGAGCCAAATGCATCCAAATGCGCAAATCCAAACAAAATGGGCCAAGTCACAGTCGGCCGCCCATCTTCAGTGACGAGGAAGAACCTGAATCAGAACAACAATTGATCCAGCTGTCAAGTTTCTCGGTGCAAGGACATGTTTGGCTAGCAATGGCTAGCACTAGCCTCTTGTAAGATATTGTAAGAATCTTGGCTTTCTTTGAACCAATGAGATGAGCGAAAAGTCCATTTCCCACTGGCGTTTCTTCTGTGTGCTGGTGTTTGCATGAATCTAAATTGCAATTTACGATGGTGTGTTGGCCAATTGGCATGGATTTTATGGCGTAGCACCATGTCATGTAGCTCCCTTGCCCTGCTTTTGCATGCTTTTGCCAGGGAACGCTCTTCCTGATGCATGTCTGGCAGTGCGGCCCACCAGTTGGGTAAGAACCGCCTCCTTGGATTTAGGGAGAATCCGCCAGGGATCGCTAGCGCTGCAAACAATCCCTTGCCAGCGCAAACATTCCATTGATTGGTGGATGTTAGATGTTATTGGGAGAGACAACAAGCTCTGCACGGCATTTGTAGATGCTGAATACATGTCTAACATTTATAGACTTGCATCATGTACATTGATATCATTGATGCAGCCCCCCTCGGAAGCTCCAGCCAACCTAATTTATCAAAATCGATGCGACTTAATCGATACTTAATGCCTTGACTGTATCGGATCTCTTTCTTTGCATACACTCTCAATCACTCTCATATCTCTCATCTACGGGACAACCATTCATGCATTTCACTGGCATCGGCCCACATCGGCTTGGGAGACCTCCCAAGGCTGCTAGAATTCGAAACCTGCTTTAGCTGCTAAGGACTAATCTGGCAAGTTGGACCATACCCCATGCTAGGTGCATCTAGGTGCCTACCTGCAAATCCAAGAACTGACAACAATAAGACATCTGAATCATTTTGAATCACTGTAGGTTTGGCAGGGGGCAGTGCGCAAGAATCCACTGAAGTTGGCATCAGGGACAACAACCAGAGCAACTCCAGGAAGATCTAAGCCTGCAGGAGCGCAATGGAGTGCATGGTGTGGAACGCTGGAAAGCAGTGCCAACAGAAACCGATTGATTCTATTAATTCTGCTGATTCATGATCAATTATTATTGAATATATTGAATCATTATTGAACAATAGCACCATGTTTTGAACACATCACACTGCTATGGAACGCGCCCCGGTTTTCTTAGGGCCTTCAATCACCATCTTGGAACCGCAAAGAACGTCGAGCTGCCCGTTGCGGAACCTGATGTTGCCGGTGCCGTCCCAAGCATCTGGACATGCTGGAAGCACACTTGCTCCATAAAAAGTCGTGCGGAGTATTGCGGAGTTGTCTGAAAATTAGAAATAACATGAAATAACAAGGAGCTAAAGATTCAGACAAACCTGCACAAACACCCTCTCCGAGGTTCTCAAACGTGCTGGTAATTCGCGTGCATTGAATTTGCGCAACAATGCACCCAGCCCTCACTTTCTACATAACAATCCATTGCCAGCCAAACAGCTGTTTGAGAATTTCCATTTTCTCTTCTCTGGTCTTCTCACCATGTACAACGCCACACCTGTGGTCCACCTGCAGTGGCAACTTGCAAAAGTCTACAAGCCTATGCACAGCTAGGAAGCCTCGCACTTTCACTCAGCAAACCAGCAACATCCCGGAGATGCTGCCCCCTTCGCGAAATGACTTGATAGTGACTCTGACAGTCCTTCACACTTGCATCATCAGTCAACACCACTCAGCTGCTTGCGCTGATGAAGGAGTGCAAAATCTCAGCGGGGTTTCAACAGGAAAAGGATACTCGTTGTGGGGTCAACATGGCACAGGATCTCCAGACTTGGTGACCAGAGCAGTGTGGAGTCGAACATCACCAAACCATCACAATATTTATGTTGTTTCAATGTGTTTCATGTGGTTCCTACCGGAAATAAAAATCCGCCCACACCGCTTTGGCGGTGAAGGCGTGCTTATTGGGGGGCAACAGCAACACTAAATGCTCAATGACATTTGTTAATATAGCAGTCGCTATATCAGCTTTAGCTGGGGGG
>Ga0126342_10016485_pt1 | contig 12874 bp, 15 predicted proteins | sample Cyp1metagenome_FD_92528 | JGI IMG/M metagenome (GOLD analysis project Ga0126342, IMG submission 92528) | Coral microbial communities from Lord Howe Island, Old Settlement Bay, Australia - Cyphastrea 1 metagenome | ecosystem: Host-associated > Invertebrates > Cnidaria > Coral ... | reverse complement strand
AGAACAAGAAGAACAAGAAGAACAAGAAGAACAAGAAGAACAAGAAGAACAAGAAGAACAAGAAGAACAAGAAGAACAAGAAGAACAAGAAGAACAAGAAGAACAAGAAGAACAAGAACAAGAGCGGACTTGAGCAGTTGGGGGAGCGCGAAGCTGCACAAAAGCTCACTTATGGACGCTTACACGTACATATGTGTGTCTTTTGCCATCGCGGAGTAGCCCTTCTTGCCGCGCCGAACCTTTCACTGCATGTGACTCTATCCGCAAACATCCTTGCTCAACACTGGTAATTTGCACACGCATGTTTGCTATCTGCCGCACTACCTGCAGCTCTGCCCCTCTCCGGGGACTTGATCACACTTTCGGTCCATCTCTGCTGCTCTGAGCCGTTCAAACCTGTGCTGCCAACACAAACTCCTCAGCTTGACAGCCACGAACGCCTCCAACCCGAAGGGCATCGCCGGTGTGCGAAGCTCTACAATTAAAGAATTATGAAGATTCATGGATTGAAGGAACATCAATTGAGACTATGAATATATTTTGATTTGTTCTTTTTTTGTTTTGCAGGTTCGATCCTGTCTAAGCTGTTCGTATTGAAATGGAACAGAATCGATCCTAGCTGGAAGGTCCAAGCCTTTGCCAGAACCACAGGATCCTTGACGTTCTGTGCGCTCAGATCGAGTTCTGCATTTGACTCGATCTAAATAGAAAGAAGCACAAATTGCTTCAAAATGTTGATCCTGTTCAAAATTCGAAACGGGTACGTCGCTAGTTGCCTAACACCACAAGAGACGCAAAACATCATCTGTCATGTCCTATGTTGCTCTCAGAACCACCAGCGGCAACCAACTTTCGCAATTCATGATAACCACCTGCAGCTTGAGTTCGTCAGCATGTCAGCATCCTGAACAGCCCGTGGATCTGCGCATAGTTTCAGGACTCACATCCTTGACTTATCGCATCCAAGGAAAATCAAAGAAATTGATTACAATTTTCGAGAGCTAATTCAATTCCATAATATTCCATAAACATGCATCAATTCATTCATCCGTGTTGTGTTACAATGTGTCACTCATCACTGGGCTTCTGGCGCCTTCCAAGCATCAGTCCACCTCATCCACGTTGGTGGACTCGGGAACCTGTGTGATATGTCTGACTGGGTTCAATGAGACTGTGCAAAGACGCTCCTCGTTTTGCATCTTGGCTGCCCAAAAAAAAACAGAAAATCGTGAGAAGAATAAGGAGAATAACTTCCATCCAAGCTGGCCACGGCCTACGTCACTGTGTCATCACCTTTGAAGAAATGCTGGCAATATCTGTCGCCAATCTTCGGTGCCTCCTCCACTGTAGGACCACTGCCTGCACCAGGTGTAGCTCCAGGCATGCCACCAGGCATGCCACCAGGCATACCACCAGGCCCTCAGAACGCGGTTCTGTCGCCGTTCGCGCTGAGATTTCTTCTGGCTAAGCTTGGTACCGCCAGCCTTGGAAAAGGCTCCCATGACCTGAAATTCGATGACATTGGGCCCCCACTATCTCCATGTAGCAATCTATGCGTAGTATGTGTATAGGCAGCAAATCATCATCATCATCATCATCACCATCACCATCACCATCACCATCACCATCACCATCACCATCATCATCATCATCATCATAATCATATATATATCATATGTCATCGTATATCTATGCAGTGAGTGCGTGTGTAAGGCATGCTAGAGGCAATATACAAACAGTTTATGGCTAGTATGTGCCAGTATGTGCTAGGTATGCTAGAATATAGAGGTAGACAGGGTCCAGTGAGGTTGTGGCAAATGCTGCAAATAAACCTACGAATTACATCACATCAAAACATGACATCACATTGCATTACATTGTACATCAGTCCCCTACCTCTACATTCTCATGTACATTGTCGTACGTACAATATACATATATACATCTATATATGTATGTATACATTGCAAATACTGTGTATATAATAACAATCATTATTATCATTATTCTTATTCTTATTATTATCATATACATACATACCAGCTGCATCCATCCTAGGTCCTGGGTCCGAGATACGTTCAGTCGCTGCATCCATCCCCGCGGCCTTCTGCATCAAGTTCATGACATCCGGGTCATTCTGGTACTTTCCAATGTTCCCGGGATTGCTCATGATGTCCTGACATGGGGGATGATGTGCAGTGAAACCAGAATGCGCAGAATGTACCATGTCAGTCAAATAGAAAAACTGCATGAGTTGCTGAGGACCTTGGAATATGCATTGGATAGGATACTTATGGCTTCAGGCAAAAGTATGCGAAAGTGTCAAGGAAGTACCAATGTAACCTTAAATGGAGATTTTCTGGGACGTCAATCTCTCACGTTGATCTGTGACTTTCATAGCGTCAGCACGACTCATATTGGAATTTCAACGCTCTATATTTGCGGTAGAAGAGCCCTCGCATGAATTATGTAATCAGTGTATGCAGCGCTTTGCCAAACCATTTCACGCAAACCAAATTCCTTGCATCAGAAAGAGTCGTTCTTGTATTCAACTTCAGTCAAGTTCTCCTGTGGCAGTCTGCTACAACATTTAGCTCTTTGTGGGCTACACTCTGCAGGAATCCAAGTCCTGAATATCAGGAGCAATGCCCCATACGTGGTGTAACAATACTTACAAACAGCATACAGACATGATGCCTTAAGAGCTCCGGCCAACCAAACATTGCGATCATCCACCACCGATCCAGTTGTCCTGCATCGCTGCAGCCATCTTTGGATCAGAGAATGCCTGCAGCAATGCAGCAGCGAGGAGTAGAGGAATATAGAATCCCTGGCTACAAGTAGCAAGATAGAGCAGGTACTATTCACTCTCGAAACTTTTCGATGGAACATACAGGGACAACATACAATAAGCGGGTTTGGTGATGGCTTGTGCGCATCGTGGTGTGCAGAACTTGCGTATAATTGTGCCATATAATGCAACTGTATATATTATAACTACATTATCTACATTATCATATAATTGTATCATGTATTGTATGTATGTATATATATATATATTATATAATATATATATATATTATATATATATATATGGTGGATTATGATGGTATACATCCCCAGTTTGCTCGCACGTCATCGGTGGCCTATCCTTTGAACCACTCTTTGATTTCCAGCAATGTTGCTTCCGCACGGTCACCCGTGCACCTTCATGAGCTCGGGATCGCTCATGATTCCACTGAGCATACTGGGATCAAAGCCAGCTGGCATTCCCATGCCACCAGGCATTCCTGGAAAGCCGCCCATACCACCCATACCTGGCTCCACAAGGTCAAGGCATGGAACCGCAAAAGAAAAATGCTGAGATCCACCTGGAAAGCCTCCAGGGAAGCCTCCTGGGAAGCCACCATCACCGTAGCCTCATGTTACAAGCAAAACAAGAACACAGTCAACTGCCAAATCCGTAAGTTGTTCAAGGAAACAAATGAAAGCGGCAACAAGAAGTAGCAAATTGTATCAAATTGCAACAATATCTTGGACTTCAATGCATTCCACTCATGGAGTTTCACTTTTGAACTCGGCTGAACTGCACAGGAAGCTGGACCTCCTGATGGATTCTTCTTGGCTTCCTCATAGGCTCTCTGCGCCTTCAGAAAGACTTGTCTAAGCGGAAAATATGGCTGCTGACTACCCCTCGGGTCTGGTGGCACCTCTTCAGATCAAGTCTTTGGTTTTCATGCAATCGAAAGAGAGCAAAGCCAAGGGCTTTGCTGCACGAAGTCATCTGGTTGAGCCTTTCACTTGCTTTTTGAAGCTGCCCAGGAGCCCAGCCCCAGTGAATCAGCCCCTGAGACACCCGGGGGCACCTCTTCTTTTCTGCGTTTCCTTTCCTTCCACAGATGGGCCATGATGGGCAGGTGCAACAAAATCCCGCTGCTGTGGCCTGTTCCTTCTTCGTTTCGGCCTTTATCCTGACACAAAGGGAAACCACAAGAAAAAACGGTCCCAAAGGTACCGGACCAGTTTTGTGACTTGGAATCCAGTCAACCAGCAGTGGAGATCGGTCAACACACCGAAATTGGGTCCTTTCTTTGTTCTTGCGCTCTGCAATCTTCTTGTACTTCGCATCGACAAACTTCTGTAACTGGCACAGCGAAAACCAACAAACCTGTGGCTGCCCTCTCTTCAAAACTAGTCAATTCAATTCGATTCAGATAAAGTCGTGAGTTGGCCTGTGAATTTCCTGACACTTTTTGGTGACAGACCTCGGCGGTGTCGTCGTCGAAGTCCAGCTTTTGACTCTCTGCCAGATCTTGATGAGCCTGGAAAGTGGGACGAAAATCACCACAAAAACTCGCAGGAATTCTCCCCCAAATCCCATGTTTGACAGTTGTTTGACCAGAATGTTCCTATGAAAAAAGCAACCGTAACTTGAAATACCTTGATTTTTCAGCAAATCCAGGCAATATATAAATATCAATGATGAATATGATTAATGCCCAAAGTTGATGAGGCAACCGCCGGAAGGTGCCTCTTCCCAGTGGCCGAGCAAGCGGTGTGCCTCCACTGTCGGGATATGTTGCGGTCATGTCTTCCCCCTTGGGATACCCTTCAGTAAACTAACATAGCTATGGAAAATCCACCATGCTTCGAATCAGTCCCTATATTTCCTAATGGAACCTATGGATTCTTTGTTGACTGGAGGGTAAAGCAGTTTTTTTTACCAAACGCAAAAACAGCAGACGACGGGTGAATCCGCCCGCCTTCCCTCTGACTCGGAAAGCATTGCCACTGTCTGGGTTAATCTTCAAAGCTGCATCACAGTCGGCCTGGGCAAACTGCTGCTGGACTCACGTAGAACACGTGAAATATGAGTATGGGTGAACCCCAGTCTTGTGGAAATAAGATGCGTCTCATCTCTCTCACTAAGATCAGCGTTTTATCTCCTCGCCCACGGATCAAATGTCCGAAATGTCACGACGTCACTGGGTGAGACGCACCATGACGGGTGAGGCAAGTGGCAACCCCTGGAGGCCCTGCCTTTCCCTTCCGAAATTGCAAAAGATCCTTCAAAAATGGTGATTATGTTATATTATATCATATCATATTAAATTATATTAAATAACTGGCCTTCTATGATTCTCGTGAGTTCGCCTCTGTGCATCTCCCATCATTGGCTGAAAGATATTCGTAGCTGGGGATGAGGACGCAGCGAGGTCGCTTCACCGCCAGCTAAGCGCTGGGAGATGGATTTATGCTGGAAGCCAAGTGCCAAGTTCTGAAGATTCTTTGAAATATCCACATCAAAAGGATTATCCCCATGATCCAAGAATTACCCGCATCCACTTCAAGATGTCATATTATGACATATATCCCTAGGATTCTTCGAAAATATCCCCAACCACATCATCCACTTTGTTCAAAAGGCTCATGCGGAGGCCATACCTTGGTGACGCACTCTGCGCAGTGACGGATGTGGGATGGATGTTGGGGCAGGTGGCAGGTATGTATGCAGCATGTATGTTGGGGATGTGCATACAACAGTGTGGATGTGTGCGTCTGTGTCCAGATCGTATCGATGACAGTCATAGAAGTTACTTGATGTCACTCATTGTCCAGATCTTGTTTGCTGTGTCCGAGTCAAGGAACTTTGCAACACTTTGCAACCAAGGGACGGGAAAAGGATGAGAGGATTGACATGAGCAAGCAAGTCATTGCCAGCAAAAGTAGTGTTGGTAAAAGCCACATCTTCGCTTTGGACGGCACTGCCTCGTTGTCTGCTCTGTCAACCTCGGCCCCAAAGGACATTGGCACAGAGAATGAGGTATGTTTGGGAAGCCTGTTTGGGTGTTACTTCAGGTGGCAGAGCCAGTGCAGTTTCCATCAATACAGGATCCACCACGCATATGGAGAATTACATATAAAATCATATAAATTGCCCAGCCCAAAATGTCAAGTGGTTCCCTGCCTCTGTAGAAATCATGTCCTCTCGTTGTCTCGGTGTGGAAGGGATTCGGCCAGCACCAGGAGTGATCCAGATCGTTCGGCCTGCAGAGGCTGCCAAAGCCTGCATAATTCATTGAGATATCTGAGGATGGGTTTAATATGCTTTAATCAAGTTTATATAATATCATTATAAACCATGATTAAGAAAACAACATCCATTTACCAATCATACCAATCATCTACCAGCTATTTTGATGATTTTTTTAGTTCACCAGGCCACCGGATAAGAGTTTGTTAAGCTCGCCAAGCTCGCCTTGCTCCTCGATCACATTCCCAAGGTGATCTTTCAGGTCCGTGCACTCCCACGTGTCATCGTAGCCTAAGGTTCTCTGCTGTGTTTCACCAAACACAAAATGTCACTGACTGTCACTATGTAGGTTGCTTAGTTGCTTCGTTCTAATCCTAGAAACCACATCTTAGAACGAGTGCGATCTTCAAAGTGGACATCATTGCTCAGTGTACTTGATCTCGTCCTGCTGTATCCAAACGTTTTCATTCCTACAGCACCTAGCAACAGCCGCAGGTTCTGTCGATGCTAAGTGTCCCACAATCCCATACAATCCCCTCCAGCTTAAGAAGATGTTCACTATTTTCACGGGAAAAAAACATCCCAGATCATCCCAGCAGTTGCAACAGCAACTCAACCACCCCAATTCTTCTCAATTCACAATCCACACCCACTGCCCGACGAGTAGATCCGAGGAGCTCTGCCATCCCGACCTCCCAGGACCCCATTTGCTGGCTGCTGAGAACCTGGCTGGGTCGCTCAGCATTGCTTAGCCATACCTGAACCCTGAGTCCAAAAAGGTATCTAAACGTCATTTGAGTAGGTCTGAATCCATGGGGTTACACCCCATGTATAGATATGCATGGTCATTTTAAGGAGGATAATGATGATTCAACAGTGGATTTAGGGATCACTAATTGTCAAACTTCTTGCAAATCCAAGGAGCACTTTGGCGATCACAGCTGGCTTTGCACCTGCGCGATGCAGCGCACAAAAAAACAGCTCAGACCTATGGATCGATCTCAAGATGTGAAGAATTCTGCAAATGTGCAGCTTTCAGTCAAGATAAGCACATGATACAATAATCGTCAATAATCACATACCAGAGGCGCATCAGATGACCCAGCTGTCTCCACAGCTGTCTCCATGGCCCAAAAAGGCTTGCAGTCTACTGATTTTCACAACCCCCATGGCCCACACCACCTGAATGTCCAAGCGGTCGGCCAAAGCTCATGGAACCGATATTGTAGGCCTCAGAACGAAGAACTTCAAAGTACCACGGGTGCTACCGATTTCTCTTGGCTTCAGTGTCTTTGGATGTCTTTGGAGCATGAGTCAGCTCTTGTTGGTTGCTGGTTTCATGTAGAGTGAGTCTAATTCTTCTAATTGACACAACAATTTTGAAGCTAGGATTGTCCCACGCCTTTGAATTTCCAGTTGACTTGCGAAGGCAAGGTTTTAAGCTACAGCTACAAACTGAAACACTGGTTGTTCAAGAACGGGATTGTTCTCAGCTCACGGATTGTAGTCTCCAATATATTGAGGGGTAAAATCCCCGAATTTCATCAACCAACCATCATTTATCAACTCCCATATTCTTCATGAATCAAAGTCCCATAAAACATCACAAAATTTGAAGATAAATCCCCTATCATTGACACTTCAAAATGATCCACCAACAGTTGATGGACTGGGTTCCCTGGCCGAGGTGGAAAACCTCTCTCCAATGCGCCGATCGCCCGCGGTGGCACTTTGCAACTCAAAGAGGTCGCGGGTGTTTCTGGGCGGAACCGGAGCCACTAAATGGTAGGGTTTACATAGCCATCACTGCCATCACCCACAAAAATAATAGATGGAAATAGAAATTGACAAATTGGAAGCATACATATTACCCTCTGGTAAACTAACATAACTGTGGAAGATCACCATGTTCAATAGCTATGTATAGCTATGTTAAATTGCCAGAAGGGTAAATAATCGGGAAAAATCATACGAACCCGTCCATTGTCCCTCCCAATTTCCACCTGGAGGTACCAAGGAGCTGTAAACATTCAACATCATCTGGGTCCGTCAGAGACGGACAGCGTACGGTGACTCTGATGCCATTCCTGAAGCAAAATCCACCGCCTTCGTTAACATCAATCAAAATCAATCAACACTAATCTCATGAATGTTAACATGAATTAACATGAATTGTTCATCAAAATCAATCTCTACACCACAGCCACAGCAGCAAAAGAAAAGATACAAGCAAGCGAAACTAAGAAGAACTCTTGCCACCCACAGGGTCACTGGGAAAATTGCCAGTTGAGGCGAGCTTCCGACCTTCATCCCAGAATTCGAATCTGTTGTACCTGTCGGACAAGGACAGCCTTTGTGGCTCAAGAGACTTTCAAATTCATCCGATACTGGTGGAGTCCCACAGCCAGAGGTAGACCCCTGAGTGATTGAAGAGCAAACTGATGGAGTGAGAAAACTTAAGAAAAAAGAACACCATTTCAAACACTGCAAACTGGATCAAGCCGACATTGAGAAGAATCTTCAAGGTGCGTTTCGACTTTTCACATTTCGATTCAAACACGACGCAGCATCACTTGCCGGTCGCACGAGCGTGTTGTGATGTTCAGCATCCCCCACAAAGCTCTGCCGATTGCCCACTCAGGGAGCAACAGCGAGGTATGCATCCCCCTGAGCAAACAAGAAAAGGAAGGGAGGTCTTTCCATATCACGATTGGATGAAGCAAAAGACTGCAAAAGAGAAGAAACCACATCGAGTAATATTATTTAATAAAGTCCCGAAAACAAAAAAAGTCTATAAAACTATGCAAATTCAATTTCGAACTTCCAGGTTGATGTACATCTACCATCATCTACCTGCCCAGTTGCACTTCAAATACTGACGCCAGGATCCTCCGCAATTTGGAATCCTTGGATTCGAGGGAGCAGCTCCAATAGCAACCATGGCTACCATCTGTGAGGTTTGGGTTGCGCTTGTTGTGTTCCCAGGTTCAAAATCCAACCGAGTCTGTTACGGCGATTTCTTGGTTGAGGGGTACGTGGTGACTGCCAGCTGTACATGCGCAAGGAATGCATTGTTCATGGTCCAAACAGTCCAAGTATGTTCAATGAACAGCAGAAGCATTGCAAAAACTCGGTCCCAAACAACAAGCGAAATCAAGTGACATATTCTGTATTGAGTCTTGCAGAACACTCTGTCCCCTCCCCGGGCAGCAACATGTTCTTGGACCAGTACTGGTAACTGAGACCTTGTAGATCCTTGTAGCATTGTAAAGTATGGAAAAGAAGACTTGGAGTATCATACAAGTAGAAAGGAAAATCATGTAGATCCGTTCTCATAGCATCTCCAAGAGTCCTTCAACGGGCAAAAATCATCCTTGTATTTTTCATACCACTCCACTGCACTCTTCCGCGAATACTCCGGACCAAGCACCTGGCAAGCGCAGCGAGCGGGTCTTTTTGTTCTGCTGATTGATTCATGCATTCACCTATTCACTGTGTTCGTATACAGGTGAGGTGTATATATATATATGTGTGTGTGTAGGTGAGGTGTGTGTATATATATATATCATGCACAATTATGTAGCAAACACATCATGTCAATCCGTTTGAAGACACGTAAGCATATGGTCTTTACAACAGAAACACCAGGACAAGGGGGCTAATGGTGCTGGGAAAGTGATAGGAAACTATGAGGCACCGGCATTGCGTGTTGCATCTGTCAACTAGTGGAAGTGTCCAGCTCAGATTTGAGGTTCTTAAATGAGGGACCCCAAGATCATCCAAGGCTGTGTGTTGGCACTTTTCCATGGGGAAACCAATGGTTAAGAGGGATTCCCCATTGTAGGAAACCCCCATGTCCATTCACCACCCATTTCCGGAGGGTGTACTCCACTGCTGGGCCGCTGCGATTCCACAGTTGCACCTGCTTCAGATGCTGACGAAGTCTGACAATCTCTGGCAAGCTGGTAAAATCAAAGCCATAGACTTCGACAACCAAAGGAGATTCACCTCAGATCCAACATGGAAAGCTTTGAGCAGAAATGATGGTACTATAGTGTTGTCATCTGATATCCCTACAATTCATGCTTGTCTTGCGCATACAAAACCTGCCTGCTGATTGATTACTGACTTCATGGCACTCTTTGTGCAGATGTGTCAAAGAATCATGCAGCTGTTGTGCATCCAGGTGGCTGAGATTCGTTGGCAGCCGGAGAATGGAAAAAATAACCTCCTCGTTTAGACGCAAGTAAGCACCAATCCGCGAGCGGGTAGCAATTTCGCCATAAACCTTTCAAGGCGTTGCTCAAATGACATCTGGAACTCAAGTCTTCTCCGTCTGAGAGTTAAAGTTCTGACAACAACAGTCGATGACCTGCCAACTGTGGACCAACGTATCGACCTTTACGAGCATCCACACATCCAGGACTTCAAGTAATTCTAGTGCAAATTAGCGACCAAGCAAGAAACATATATAGACATAGACGAAGGTACCCGTTTAAGATCGGGTGGAGATCCAAAGTGCCAAGCTGGTACAATCTTTGGAAGGTCAAGGTACCATGGAAACCTGGACTCGGAGTCACGAACTCCCCAATTGGCACCTCTTTTTGCGAGAGTTTCACGCAAAGTGTGGCCAAGACGTCTTTCCCTCCGCTGGGCAGTTTCGAGTAGTGAGGTGTGCAGTCAGTGCCCTCCGCAAAGTCGACACTCCTCTCATTCTCAGGCTGCCAAGTCCACTGGGATTCTCAGTGCTTGTTGAAATGATGATGAGCCTACTAATAGCATCTGATAACCACTGTAAGTCAATACCTGCTAGCTGATCATATTATATAGGTCTGATATGGTCTGATGACAGGAAGAAGCTGTTACAAAGTGTGCTCTTGTGGTGGCATTATAATATCATTAATCTCCAACAATGCTTTCAAAACGAAGAACTGCTTGGTGTCCGCTCCTAACAACTCGAGGCACATGTTGGTGCACGCCCCTCAGCAAGCCCGCTGCTATGCCTTGGTCCAGGAGATATGGAATCTGCAGTTTCGGAGACGTAGTTTCTGAATCGTGTCCTGTAACTCCTGTAACTCTAGTTTCTATGATGGATTTATATGATTTATCTAGTTTCTCAACTGTAGTTTCGAAGACATAGTTTCTGAATCCGAAGTAGTTCTTGAGGTTTCAGAATTCTTCCACCACGACAATCTGCCAGCAGAGGTACTGAAGGCATGTTTCCAGGCCTCCGGTCCATTCCGGATAGACCTCAGCGGTTCACTTTGTGCATCACTTCATCTCTGGCTGAAATCCATGACCAAATTCTGGGGCAACGATAAAGATCCATGTTTTCTATGACGTTCACCAGGTTTTTGATGGTTTTTACCAAGCTTCTGTCTTACTTCACCAAATGTAAAGTCTGCAAGTCTGATTCTGAAGCAAGCGGCTGGGCGGAAATCGCACCCACCTGATTGAAGCGTGCGAGGCCTTCCTCCAGCTGCTGCTTCGAAACCATGTGAGAACCTCCATCGTGGTTCCTCGCGTAGCGTGTCAGGTCACAGTGATCCAATCCATGCAGTGCCGCAGGTCTCTTTACTTCTGCAAGTCAGTACTTCCATTGTCCTATAGTATGCTAGCAGCAAATAGCAAAACCTTAATTTGCAGAAACAAATCCTGCAAACAGATGGCACCACATGATCAACCACACCAAAAAATAAACACAGCAGCATTTCACAATCGCAGACATCAACAATGGCAGGACCAACTCCATTGATAAATCGGCTTCAGGCCGTTGTTTCTGTTGTCTTAATAAGGGAAACCCAACCATCAACCTGAAAATTCCTCCGGAAAAGTCCCCCAAATCCACCGCCGAAACCATCAACCCGAGGCGCTTCACTTCGTGGGCGAAGCTGGAACCGCAGTAGAAATATGGAGCACACTGACCCATGGCGAGGGCCTGGTCGGAAAAGCCCCTGAGCCGAGAAGATGCGCCGTGCATTGCTGGTGCTGATGAGTTGTGTATCATGTATATATATAATGTATGTATATATTATACAGATTTGTATGTATAATTCTACTTAAATACTGGATAATGTTACATATATGACATATATGTACGTATGTATGTGTGTGTGTATCTACATAATATAGATTTTCAGAAGTATCTCAGAAGCATGTGCAAACAAAAGGATAGTTCTATGACATAAATTGAGCTCTCATGTCTGTCAGGGACCCTTGGATCTTCAGGCCATCCACCCACATGTTGGTCTGTGACCAAGGCACGATATACACCTCACTCTATAATAATACCCAAAATAAACTGAATGGAACACACACAAACATTTGCCCAGATTTGAAATTCCTTGAATGCGTATGATTTAAACCAATATCTACAACATGAGAACAATATATATATACACACATATACATACATATGCATGCAAAGTGGGACAACATCTAATTGTACTCTAATTCCAGTATCGACCAGTATAGATTGGTATAGATTGTATTTCATATTCACTGCGAATCCACTTCATGACATGAAACCAACTGATTTTGTGTCCCTCCACAAAGAACTAATGCAGCGTTTCCTTGCTGCGTCTTAGGTCTCCAGCAATGCAGGCGCACGGTCTCTTCAGTTTCAAAAGCACCTCTGCACGTTTGGCAAACCTCAAGTGGCACGCGTTGTAGTGTCGGCAAAAGGCATTTCCTACGATCTGACAAGACAAGAAAACAACGACTTGGTACACTTTCTGGCAGGTGGAAGTATGTCATGTTCACTGATTGAGTTCGTAGATCATGACTGAAACCCAGTAATGTAGGTAAAACAATAATAAAACATCCCCCACATGATCATGT
>Ga0126342_10016484_pt1 | contig 12876 bp, 9 predicted proteins | sample Cyp1metagenome_FD_92528 | JGI IMG/M metagenome (GOLD analysis project Ga0126342, IMG submission 92528) | Coral microbial communities from Lord Howe Island, Old Settlement Bay, Australia - Cyphastrea 1 metagenome | ecosystem: Host-associated > Invertebrates > Cnidaria > Coral ... | reverse complement strand
GCAACAAGCATTTTAGAGTTATTTTGGAGAAAAAACATGTTGATCATATCATATCCCGTTTAGATCCCATTAATTGTATATTTATTTATCCGATTATATCGCCACTCATATCCATTAATATATGACATATGTTCGGAACCTTGAATCTGATGACCATGATGAAACCATTACTGAACCATTGCATTTGTAGCCATGGGGTTCACAATTATGTTGAGTGGCACCATCACTTTAAACTTTAATGATGTCCATTTATATGTACACTATACCACCACTGACTTAGATGGTTAAGTCAGTTGAGTCACCAGACAGTTCATGCGAACCTCCCATGAAAAATCTTCCTGAAAGCACCAATATCTAACATGTTTTTGCTGTTAAATCCCACATATAAATTCACCATTCATCATCATTCATCATCATTCATCATCCATATCCATCACAATCCATTCTACCGACCTGAGTTTCCACCAAGGTGTCTCCTTGAAAAAGATGTCCCTTGAGGGCAGCAGCGACTCCTTGACGGGCTTTGGGCACACCTTCGTGGACTCGGGCACGTGCCTGGGCTCAAAAACGAAGATTTTTTTGGTGATTAAAAAGGATTGAACTAAGAAACTGGGTGATTGAATGGGATTTAACATGATCAAATATGGTCATCGGAATTTTTCATGAAAGTTAATGGATGTTCTTGGGGGTTCATGGTGATTTGCTTTTTTCGAAAGCGATATGCAGTACAAATTGCACTACACATCAGCAGCAGCATTCCCATGGCTGGTTATCTATTTCATTTTGGGGGGAATGGTCCTCTGTTGTTTTCGGTTTTCAGAAAGTGGAAAAAGGAGATGAACATATTTGGCGGTATTATACCATTGCTTCACACTGGTGTTTTTTTTTTCAATTCTACAATGGTGAAATGGGTATAGAAGGAGTACAGTAAATGTCCTAATATTGGAGGATGATGTCAAAGGTGATGTCATCGATGGGCTGATTCAGTCGCTAGTTGGGCCCCCATGGGGCCCCTCGTCTGAAGGGAGACGAAATGGTGCGAAAGGAACGGGAGTTATTTAAGCAAATGATATATTCCGGGGAAGAAGGATGTCGAAGAATGTTACCAAAATATTAATGCGTGAATCCGAGATTCGATTGGAGGAAGGGATGCAAGAAGGAAGGATAGGATAAGCGAGGGTGAGTAAATATTCGTTCCAGCAAGGTGAGTCAGTGGGTTGTAGGACCCTATGGTAACATGGGCTTTTGATCTGGGATTTCATAGTGATAGAATAGGATTTCAAACATGGCTGGAAAATCCGCTAGAAACATAGGATTTTCCAGCCAGCCATGTTTGAGTACCAGAGGGTAAAAAATAGGGGAACTTAGATGAGATTGATGAACATTCATGATGGTCACAAGCGTTGGGAGATGATTTGGATGTGATTGAGTGCCTATCATTGCGGTTCTGTCAAGTGAATACCACTCGAACGATCGGGTTTTGAATTGCTTTTCAATTTTTGATGGATCCATTTTTTCCCGTGATATTCAACGTTTCTCTCGACTTGCAGGGATTTTGGTGTAGTCAATCTCCTAAAAAGATATTTGAACTGGATAGCATTTTGGCTGAACCTATTTGTTGAATAGTTTTTTTTCAGGGCAAAAGATGAATTTGGTGACCATCCCCCATTGTATAACAGTTTGCATGAAGGGATCCTGTTAGGTACCTGTATGTATCACCAACAGGCATATCGCTGTTTCAAACATTTGAATGACGAGTACTTTGGAAGATGAAATCACCATATTTCTGTTTTTTTTGAACAACCATTTTTTCAACGGGTTTTCTCCCACTTTGTTAAGTTGATCTATATTTTCCATTTACTGTATATATACAGATTCAATTGTCGAATGGCCAAGCTGTATTTCACTTATATTCCCACATGTTCCTCACATTCTTTTGACCCAGCTGCGGACCGATCGCTGCACCGTCCAGCTGAGAACCTTCACCTATCTCCCGGACGGGCTGTTCCGTCAGCTGCGGGATCTGGTGCGGCGTGGTGGGGCCATGGCGGGGCGGGAATCGATTCTGAAGATGGTCCAGCAAGACTTTCCCATCACTACGAGTACCCTCTGGTAAACTAACATAGCAATGGAAAATCACCATTTTCAATGGGAAAATCCACTATAAATGGTCATTTTCAATAGCTATCTTAGTTTACCAGAGGGTAAACAATCGTAAACACTTTTGTGTATCGTTTTTGCAGGGTACTTAAGATATCTTAAGATGAAGATTCGCAACGGTATCCATGATCGCCAAGGCCCAGAAAACTTCAAACGATATCTTCGCCTGTTGAACATTCGTTCGCTGAGCTCATGTGAAGGATCCCAAAGTCCCTGTGACGCATGGGGATCTCCGGGCCTTAAGTTTTGTCCCATTCCCATTTGATGATGTACACACATAGTCACATAGTGATAAATAATGAATAAGAATCATATAATTAATACCTATACATGATATATATTTATATATACACATAATCACACACATATATATATATGTAATGTAATGTAATGTAATGTAATGTAATGTAATGTAATGTAATGTATATATATATATGTATACATACGTGCACACGCACACATACACACACACACGCACAATATATATATAACATGCATATCGCGTTGTAACCATGTCTCCTCCCGTCCCTTTGACCAGGTCCAAGGGCACTGCCAAACGCGCTGCGGCCAGCTGACCGGTAGCACCTGTTGGCAGATCCCAGGAGTAAACGGATGTGGGATGGCTCACCAAATCTGCTTGGTAGTTTTTCCACATGTTGGGAATCCAATTGGGAATAATCATTCCCATTGACTAATATGTTTCAAGAAGGGTTGAAACCACCAACCAGAAGAATGTGGCAAAAAACAATTGGAGAACTTGTCAATTGGAACTTCCAATTGACAGGGATGACGGGGATGATGAAGAAGTGTCTTGTCAAGTGAGGTGGTAACTTGGAGATAAATATTGCCAAAGTATCCCGAAGTCATGTGATTGCGACAAAGCCATGTATTGTGAAATTAGGGATTGTCGGCAAAATTAGGTTTGCCACATTGGGACAATTAGTAGACATGTTGAAAGCAGACCGGTGACCCTTCAGAGAAGAGGAGAAGAGATGCTGCGAGGTGATTTTGAAGCCACAAAGCATAAACATATCAAGGTTTTGGTGTTGCTGAGTTTCCCAAGCACTGATTACTGAGTGGTTTGGGTTGGTGGTTTGGAGGATTCCAAACCACCCAAACCACCAGCCATCCATTGGTTGATTCTCGGCAACTCGCTAAAATTTTAAAAGCATTTGGGTTTGGGGATCCATTTGAACGTGACCGTCCTTGGAGTGTCATTGAAGGAGAGTCCTTGGAGAATTTTCCGAAGATCGTCTTCAGTTTCTCCAAAGACATCACAGTGCATCTGGGCAACTGCAGATACCGTTCCTATCGTATTCAGCTTGGCCCCTGCCCATTGAGATTTATACTGGCACACGCATTGCTCCTTCCAATTTCACCCGCAACTCAATTGTTTTGTTGAGATTATTCAGAGCAGTTCACGCACGTCTTCTCGACGATCCTCCGTTTCAATTCGATGTCCCACCCAAGTGTTTTATCCATCGTTTTGTTAAGATTGTTTAGCAAGTGCCGCAGCACTTGCTCAACGTCAACGCATAATTTTGAGCCAATGTCAAATCCAGATAGATCAACTGAAGTGTATGCATATATATATTTAGATTATAATTTTGCTCAACGTCGAATCCAGATAGATAGATGAATGATATGCCCAATAGTCATTCCCATCATGGGATAGTCATTAGCAAATTCCTCCCAATAGTCATCCAGATAGATACCCTCTGGTAAACTAACGTAACTATGGAAAATCACCATTTTTAATGGGAAAATCCACTATAAATGGCCATTTTCAATAGCTATGTTAGTTCACCAGATAGATAAACAATCCCATCAACCCCTTGACGACTTAGAAACCCTCCCATGACTGCAATGCAAATCCCAAACTTTGATGACTAAATGTTGCCAGTATAGCTTAGCATGGTGGGTGGTTGTTGAGTGGACACACATATATAAATATATATATATAATCTCAGTAGTACAATATAATATATATATATATAGTTTAATGTAATTGAATATAATATAGCATAGCTTCATATAGTAATATATATATTGCTATATATAATAGCCATTTCATATTGTTATATATATTATTATAATTTCTTATATATTGTTTTTTTGAATGTAATTTATTTATTGAACTGTAGCGGGTATCGAGGATCTAACCATTCAACAGTTGGATCAATCCTGGAATGGCTTGAAGAAGCCTTTGTATTTGGCTGCAAAAAGCCAACGTTTCCTTTAGATTTGTGTTTGGACATACCTGGAACATCTACACTTTTTTCCCAGATCATTATGAATGGGGAATTCATCTATGATTACTCCGTCCATCACCTAAAGTGTATAAGTATTAGTATAAAAATTCTTTCAAAATACTTATCTATTGATTTACCTAAAGTATATCCATCAGTAATTCATCATCTATTAGTATAAAAATACGTTCACCAGTAGGAACTATGTCAATGCGAGTGTTTTGGCAGGTGGGGACTTCAGGCAGCTATTCTACGCCAGACATCGATGGGAGCACGTTCAGTGGTAAAATCTCATGATTTTTTGTGGCCAAGAATTGCAATTTTCTACTGAACCGCCCTTCTTGATATGTTGAACTACTGGTTGAATCTTTCAGCAATCACATCAATCACCAAGTTTCACCAGTGAAACGCGGAGCAGATATGTTGATATATGTTTGGACAAATCTACCTTAGATAGTTGGGCAAACAACAAGCACAAGTACATACTTGTATTATACACACACATATGTATATATGTAATTATATATACAATATATACAGATATTATAGATATACATATGTATATTCATATGTTAATTGTGTATATATATATAGACCTATAATTATATATACATACATAGATAGATACATATTTATATAGAATCCCAGGCACTCATTTTAACACCTCATGTGCCATCCCAGGCGCCGCAGACCTCTGAGGCACTGGGCTCCAACGTCGTACCTCTTTCGGAAGACGGGACATCTCTTCTGCCTGGGCTTCCAGAGCAATGGCGCGGTGGCAGAGACGGCGCTCTTCCGGCTGCAGGGGGGGAATATGAACTGCCAAAAATTGGAGGATTAATGATGATTATTGGTTAGTAGTGGTAAATAATGGTTAGTTGATGCGAAGGTGTTAATGATGATTGTCCATTGTTATGAGATATTAGATATTATGATATGGTTTCCCCAATATATATTGGATCATAAGAATTAATGGATAGTACATGGCAACATGTATGTAATGATTTTATTCTATTGGGTCATATTGATTGGGTCATAGTTACATCGTCATAAATATGTGATGATTTAAGAAACATTATGCAATATATAACTCCCCCATGATTATCACTGTTAAACCATGTAACCCCCCATTAAACAACCAACTTGACTCCCATTTTAGGGGATGTGTTGTCATTATATCCCCATTATATCACCATTTTTGTTGGTTAGGTCACCATTAAACTACCAACCTCGGTCCAGGTGGCACCAATCACAGTCCATCGGCCAGGTGCTAGGTGCCACCTTCATGATCAATCAGCTGGTGGTCTTTGACTTGCAGCACCTTGGAAGCAGGCGCCATGGAGCTCGTTCTGAATAAATATCTGGTTATGACCAACATAGCCATGGTATAGATGGCCCATAGAAATAGATGGTTTACCTATTAAAAATGGGTGGATCTTTCCATGGCGAACTGTTAGTCATAACCAGATGGTAAATATCTATGGGATTGAATGGGATGAACATCACTAGCCAACTCTTAAATCAAGAAATGTGCGGTAAACGATAATAGGATAACCAAATTTTAACCATAAACTAATTTAAATTGCCTCATGACTTGGGCCTTGGAACCATTTTTGATGGTAATTGGGTTATCATCCATAATCTATAAAATGTGGGGGGTATAAGCCAGTTACGATCACAAGTTCACAAACTTCATGGCCCATCCAAGCAGTGACATAGCCCAGAAGCTGGTTCTTAGATGGTTTGCAGCCACAAAAGCGCTTGTTTGTGCACGTCAGTTAGGTTTCGCTCCTTTGTGCACCTGAAGCGTGTCACATGCGCTTGATTGCCTTGTACCTCCACCCCAGTCGCCGTGGGCAGGTGATGGTCTTCTTTCAAAACTCTAACAACAATCATGCCTGGTGTATGTGTATATATATATATACATTTATTTATATACACATAATATACATTACATATATAATATGTTAATGGTTTATATATATATATATATATATTCATACGTTCATACACATATGGCACCCCAAAGTCCACAGATGTTGTGACGTTGAGGTCTTCGCGCCTGGGCCTGGCGTCTCGGGCCTGTCCGTCCTTTGCCGAACGGCCCAGGGCGCCGCAGAAGCTGCGGGCAGGCGAGCCTGCTGGGTGGCTGGGGGGTTCCATAAATGGGGATACCATGGATGGTTTATTTATAGGAAAATCCATCTAATGTCAACCCCGGATTAATAAACCATGGTTTATTAATAAGGGGGTAACTCCTCCAATAATCCTTAAATGGTACCCTCCCAATTAAACAGCCTAGGGGTTTATTAATCCAGGGTTGACATTATAAATGGATGATGAAATTGGGTATCCCCATTTTAGGACACCTCCAGGTAGAATGGATGATGGATATAATGCCATATATTGGATATTTTAGTGTATTTGATGTGATTCTATTATATGTTACATATAATCATATATGCATGTATTTGTAGAATGATTTCATAATGATTATGTATATGTATGTGTTTTCTGTATATGTAGATGATTAATTATAGATGGATAGTAGATGGAAAGGAATCATTATATATGGTTTGTAAGATTATGTGGATCTCAAATCAACAAATCAATATATAATATGCACATAATTATACTAATATATATATATACATGTATGCATACATACTGTAATGGGATAAAAGGGAGTATGATGGATGTATAATGGGATTTGGTTTGATGGGTTCAATACAATTGGATTGATACTAATCCGGTTCCCCTAATATTACATGAATAGATCCAACACATTCTGCCAAGGTTTTGTTTGCGGGGTATTTAATATGAAACGGGGGGATTCTATATTTCGAAGGGATAAAGTTAATACATAGCGGAACATATTGCGATATGATGGGGTATGATGGATAAATAATGCTATAAACTTGGGTACGACGGAAAATGGTATCTTGGGATAAAATAGGGTTGTATATATACAAATATAGATGGATACCATGGATATATGGATATAGAAGGGGATACCCAGGTGTCAAAATGATTATGCCACCCAAACAGGGATAATTTAGTGCTAAGCATTATTAATTGTGCTGGCCCATTGATGCCACATGTTTGGCCATACTCTCAGCATGAGAAAGAAACTACCGACTCGTAGGATCAAAAGTACCATCCTGCAATTTTAATGGCCCATTGAGTTGGATTACCCTCTGGTAATTCAACATAACTATTGAACATGGTCATTTATAGATATTTATAGTTGATTTACCTATTAGACATGGGGATTTTCCATAGCTATGTTAGTTTACGGGTATTTACTTGTTTAATATGTTGATTTTCCATAGCTATGCTAAATTACCAGAGGGTACATCAGCACTTGTCTCCTGAGAAGCCACTTTTCCGCTCGACCGCTCGACCCATTCGTACACTCGTTTCTTGGGTCAAGGGAGGGCGTATGAAACCAATCAACTCCAAAGTTTCTGCACATCTGAGGTTTGTGACTGTTTGCCTAGATAGAATGTACCCATCAATTCAACGTATGGGCATGTGCACGTTCAGAGAAGTATCTCGTACTACTTCCATTGCAAGGTCCCATCATTGCGGGGGTTGTGCCGGGTTAAGTCTCCCCACATGGGATGGAACAAATCACAACCAACATCAACCAACCGTGAGCTCACATAACGTATCAGAAGTCCTAATTGACTCGGAAGATACTCATAACCTCATACTGGTACATTATCTAGATACATAACATATATACTATATATATATTATATATACATATTATATATATATATTTATTTATTAAATACATATTATATATATATGCATACATACATTATATATATAGACAGAGATAGAGATAGATATTCTTTGGACATTCCCACTTTGATCTCTCCAGCGTCGGCGAAGATCAGGAAATGCTGGTCCCACTGGACGGTCGCCAGCGGCGGCTGGGCTTGAGAGATCTGCTGGGGTGGATAGTAACCACTTGGTTAGTACTATAATCGTTAATGGTTACCCCCTGGTAAACTGGCAAAAAACTATTGAAAATGGCCATTTATAGTGGACTTACCCACTAAAAATGGTGATTTTACATAGTTATGTAAACGTTTACCAGGGGGTAATGATGGTTAAGAATGGTTGATCAATGATGGTTCATGATGGTTACTGATAGTTCATGATGGTTCATGTGGGTACAACAATGCCATAAACCACCCATGACTGGGAATGGTAAACATACCACCTATAAAAATTGTGATTTGGGGGATGGTTTATTATTGTTTTACCAACATTACATTTTGTTTAGCTACTCTGGTGGAAAAATGTTGGTTCCTGGTGAGAATTTTGAAGGCGCAAGTTACTACATGTTACATGTTTAAGAGAGTTATAACCGGGCCCAAAACATGAACCGACCCACCGCTAACTCAGATCGGAAATTATTCAAAGTGAAGGTGAACACCATGGCTTTTCCAGTAGGCAATCCGTACACAGTGGGGATGATATTATTGGATGTTATCAAATTTGCAAGACATGTTATAATGATCTAATTGAGCTGGTATGTTTGATAACATCTAATGCCAGAACATCCCAAAAAACATTAGATTCATATCACATATTAATCTAAAACGACATCTATTGTATCTAACGTCAAGATCATAAGTCCTATGATATTTGTTTCCATGGAATTGCATTGGCACCCGACTAGATCACAATTAATGGTGGAAAAAGTCCCGGTAAAACACTAGTAATACATATATAATTATAAGATATTATGTCACAATAAGATATTATCATTGATATTCCATTCAACTGTAGGATACGAAAAAAATGTGCTAAGAAAACCGTTTGTCCATGATATTCCATGGATAGTCCATGAGCACCATGAAAATCCTGTTGGAATCACCAGGATGCTGATCGTAGCCTCCTGGTCGTCCTATCGCTGCTGCTGATTCTGTTGGGGCTCTGTTTGGTGCCTGGGCGCGCGTGCTGATGGGGGATTTTTTCCCATGAAACATGGGACTTTTAAGCATTCAACATGTGAACATGTTTATTAAAACCATTTGACTTGGTGTTGGGGAATTTAACCATTGAACGGACATATATTTAAACTGGTTGATTGGGTTTTGGACAATTTAGCATGTTGAATATGGGGATGTGACGCTAGTCACTCTCACTCTCTTTCTCTCTCTTTCTATAAATACATATATATATATATATTATATATATATAGATGGATACGTATGTAAATTTGCTTAAATTATGTTGCGACCTCACTGCAAAGGCGCCGGAATGATGATTGGTAGGGCCAGGGGTAACTATTATTGCCAAACTTTTCAGGTTGGTGAATTATATTATTTATCCAGACCGTTGAACATGGGGATTATTTCACCATTAAAACGTTGCTTGATAAAATAGTAAAACTATAAAATTATTTCGCCATTGAAACTAGGGTTTGATTGGGGATTTAAGTGTTGAATGAAATTGAACTGGGATTGGGGCTCAACATGATTTAACCGCATTTTCTTGAGATTGGTCACTGTTTAAAAAATGATGATGGGGATTTAACCCCAAAAATGTGCAACACCTGGGTGTTGAACTATAAAAAACATGTTGAACAATCGGCATTGAACCAACAATTGGGATTGCATCCACAACAACAATGGGGATTTAACCAGCAAAAATCTGAAAAGATGCAGAACTGATGCCTTAAATCGGCAGTTGAGGATGGGGATCCCTAATTGTTGGTGGTGAAATCCCATTGAATCCCCATGAAATCCTACGAATTCCCGCTAAATCATCCCAGAAAAACCATATCTGTAAAGCGCAGTTGATGGTGAAATCAAGTGAAATCCCATTCAATCTCCATCAAGTTTCCAGAAAAAGCCTCCATTCTCCCAGGTGGCCCGCAATCTGCTGCGGGCCTACAGCCTCCGGCGCCGCGAGACGGCCGTTCCCAACGGCAACGCCTCGCCGCGGCGGGTGCGCGCCAGGAGCTGGGCGGTGAAGGGTGGAGATTTCTCATGACAGCCATGGGATGTAATCAGCAAAAATGAAGGTTTTAGCATGTTTAACCATCAATAGGATTTAATGGGGTTTATCATGATTTAACCCCACTAGTTTTTGAACATATGAAAGCCATGGCCCATAGAAATAGATGATCAACATCACGATTTACCGATCGAAAATGGTGATTGTCCAGTTCGCTACGCTAATCTACCAGAGGGTAATATGATATCAATATAATGCTAATGTGTGTACGTATGTGCAAAATGCCAAATTGAAAAGTAAACTATCAGTATATTTATGTGAGTTGACATGAGTTGACTTCTCTATTTTCTGGGGCTTACTGTTACTATGTGTATATATATATATATATATGTACTTCCCAAGATTTGTCAGTTTGAAGTCAGTTTGAACGCCGCAAAACTATGATAGTGGCTTTTTTCTTGGACTTTGGGCTACGACCGCCCACTAGGAAGCTACAGGCTATTACCCCGCAAATCCCGTGGAGTGTCACCTTAAACAACCAGGACATGGGGTCATATAATAGTCCGACCATATGAATATAATTATAATAATAATAGTAATAACAATAATAATAGCAAACTCTCATAATCATACAAAATCATACTAAGAATAATGATAATAGCAATAATCATCATCATAATATATATTACAATATGTATAATATGCTATGGCTGGTGGATGGTTTCAATTACTTCGCGTACTTGGGATGATGATTTGAATGGATCATTTTTTGGGAATCGGTTGAAACTACAAACCGGAAAGAGATATCGACTATACTATTGACATGTTTCATAGCAGCAGAAATGGGGCAGACATTGGTTCATATCGCCTAAAAAGAAACGGCTTAGTCATAATCTCAAAAAAACGGACGTCTATGGCTTTTTTTTTTCGGGTAGAAGTGGCTGGTGATGTTCCGTTCCGTCGGCTGGGATGATGACCCTCGCCTGGCGCTCGGCGATGGCGATGAACCACGCATGTTTTCTTGGTGAATACCAACGAATAGGGCATATGTAACATATACATCTAAAACATCAATAAAACATCTATAGCTAGCAAGTCTTTCAAATCCAACACATGCAAGTCCGCAAATGAACCAGTTCATAAACACATGTTATATCCTTATGTCCTTATTATATACCTTTGTATGGTTTGACAATTGTTTGACATCTATATGACATTTGTATCTCCTGGCATACCCCCATTACATCCCAGCTTCTTTGGAGAAATCTTCATGTTTCGCTCCCAGGAAACTCGGCCGTGCAGATCACGAAGAGATGCAGGCTCTGGCGGATCCAGCCGCTTCGCCGCGCAGGCGCCTGGGCGCCTGCCGGCCACCAGGGTCGCAGAGTCCCGTTTCTTAAAGAAAAATGGAAAGATGATGTACTATTGTACTATTATATTCGTATATTGTACTATTATATTCGTATATTTTATATTATTTTATATTATTGTATGAGTTATTTATTTTACCAACAATTAATTAGTATGGATTATAGTTTACCATTGCTTGGTTTATGACCTATGGGTTTATCAGCAATTTGGTTTGAAACACTGAGTAATCACAGCAAAAAGCGTTGCTATTCCCATTGGTGTGTTATATCCTAACCGTCCAATGTAAATAATCACTTGGAAAGTTATAATAAGTTATAAGCTATAATCCAATGATTTTCATTAGCTAATGCTTTTAAGGATTGGGGTACTTATCCCAAAACAGCCTTTCAGATTTGTGACATGTGTAAATTGTTGTAATTTATCCAGATGGATTTGTTTGAATTTCCTGGTGGTGGTCCCCAAATTTCATGGTCTATATCCCTACAGCTCTTCAAAAACATCCATTGACAAAATCCCCTCATGCCTCATATCCCATCTCTGTCCCCACTATAACCCCAATCAAACCCCATGAACTTGCCATGAAATCCCATGAAAACAACCCTGTTTGTTGATGGTTCAATCCCATCTAAACATACTAAACGATCACATTTTTCCAATTGTTTAAACCATATTACCCTTTGGTTATTTAACATAGCCATGGTATAGATGGCCCATTTATAGATGGTGATTTTCCATGGCTATGTTAGTCATAACCAGAGGGTAACCCCCCATGAAATCCACCATGTTTCGGCCGTCGCAGCCGCAGGTCGGAGGAGGTGAGCCGCGTCCCCGTGGACGCCTGGCTGAGCGCTGGCAGCGACGCCTCGCCCACGGCGGGCTCGGGGGAACTGGGCTCCGGGTGAGACCCGGTGATTCACATGGTGAAGCAACAGATTACCCTCTGGTAAACATACAAAAAGCTATTGAAAATGGCCATTTATAGTGAGTTTTCCCATCATTGTAACATCGCGCGCGTCCGGTATTTGATGCGCACCGGTTCGCACCGGTTCGCACCGGTTCGCACCGGTTCGCACGGATTCTTTTCGCGCATACAGACATACACACATGCTTGCCTGTC
>Ga0126342_10016483_pt1 | contig 12876 bp, 14 predicted proteins | sample Cyp1metagenome_FD_92528 | JGI IMG/M metagenome (GOLD analysis project Ga0126342, IMG submission 92528) | Coral microbial communities from Lord Howe Island, Old Settlement Bay, Australia - Cyphastrea 1 metagenome | ecosystem: Host-associated > Invertebrates > Cnidaria > Coral ... | reverse complement strand
GTAGTGTGTAGTGTGTAGTGTGTAGTGTGTAGTGTGTAGTGTGTAGTGTGTAGTGTGTAGTGTGTAGTGTGTAGTGTGTAGTGTGTAGTGTGTAGTGTAGCGTAGCGTAGCGTAGTGTAGTGTCGTGTGGTGTGGTGTGGTGTGATGTGGTGTGGTGTAGTGTGGTGTAGTGTAGTGTAGTGTAGTGTAGTGTGGTGTGGTGTAGTGTAGTGTAGTGTAGTATCACCTAGCCCTTAGAGGGGGGGGGACCTGGGACCTCAAGTAGGCATTTCCAAATGGGGACAACTGCCTTCCTTGCCCACCATTTAACATGGAATATATGGAACCCCCCCAAAAAAAACCCTTTGAAAGATGATCTTCCTATTGGATCTGGTCCCTTTCTTTGCCATCGGCCACTTTTCCACTCTGCGGCATTCTGCGGCGTTTTGTAGCTTCAGCACCTGGCAGGGCTGGGAAACCCCCAACAAAAAATGGTGGTTGTATTAGAAAATCATCAAGCTAAAAGGGGTTTAAACTATATGATAGGGTTTGGCGAGTGCGAGCGCACGTTAGGGTTTCGCGAGCGCGCGGTATAGGATTATTTCTACGTGCCAACATGTGGCAACAGAAGGGGCTAAGATGTGCAAGTCCTAAGGCGTCACTCTTTGGAGACAGAAAGGGTTACGGTTGCCAACTTTTTAGGGTTTAAATTATATGATAGGGTTTCGCGAGCGTGCGAGCGCGCAGTACAGCTTGAGGGTTTAGGGTTTAGGGTTAGAAAGGGTTAGGATTGCGAAGTTTTTAGGGTTTTAACTATATATATAGGGTTTGGAAAACGCGCGAGCGCGCGTTAGGGTTTCGCGAGCGCGTGAGCGCGCGGTATAGGATTCAATCTACTTTATCTTTTTGATCGTCTTTCTTCTCTTTTCTTCTCTTACTCTTCCCATCTCTGCTTTTCATCTGTCCATATTGTCGGAAGTTTGACTTCTAAACTTCCTTCGATCATATGTATCCCCATATCAATTCCCATATCTATATCAATTGAGGATGCATGTCCCATAGAAATCCCAATGATCAGAGTTTCCAGATTTCTGCCACGTTGCAGCTTGCTCCGATACTCCTGCTCCGTCCAGTGGTTGCTCCACGGGATATCCATGGCACACAGTGCCATCCGCAGCCACACAGGCGCGTCTTTGTTGCGGAGGACGACATCCGTCAGGGTCAGCGTTTCGCGCGCCTTGGAGTCCGATTTCCCGAGTTCCATGGGATTTCGCGATTTCGGCATTTCTATTCTGAGATCTAGATGATCTATATCTGGTTGGTGGTATTCCTACCCCTCTGAAAAATATGACTTCGTCAGTTGGGATGATAACATTCCCAATATATGGGAAAATAAAAAATGCTCCAAACCACCAACCAGATATGATCTATGGATTATATGATCTGGGCTTCCCGATTCCAAAGCATGCCGAAAAGAGCAACGAGCAACAATGACACACACCTGGGTAGACTAAAGGTCCCATGCCACAGATCCAGCTTTGGCTAGGCCACCAAGACAGATAAATGAGTCCCTTCTCGACACTAAACACGCCTAAGAAACCCTGGTTTGCTTTAAAAGGATCTGTTTTCTTGGGATCCTTTTCCGTTCTGAGTGCGTATGCGTGAGTACTGCTGCAACAGGACGAGATGTGGCAGAGGCAGTATGTGGTAAGCCGGCAAGCCCAACCATAAAATAAGCCCATCATTTTACTCTTAAGAGGGAGTATTAGAGACCATAACATCTGGTCTCAGTGGGTTTAAGTGGATAACACCATGGGTTTATGACTGCCGTTGGCCATGGTGTTTTTTTTTTGGAGGCCCGTCGTCGACGACGGGTCAAATTCGATGCCAGGCACCACCTTCTTCGCCTCCTGGAAGAATTTCACCCTTTCGAAATGATATGCACAATCCACGGCCAGAACCTTCGTGAACTCGTTGAAGCGGAAGTGCTGGGCCTTTTTTTAACGGATCGAATGAGCATATGGGATGACCATATGGGATGAAAATGGGAAGGTCACCAGAGAAATGCGAAGATGACATGACCTCCATTGGTGAGCCACTTCGCCACTTCCACATGTGAATCAGTTGGACCTGGACCACTGTTTGAAAGAGATCACTGGCAACAACCAGTTGCTACCAATGTTACTATTCCATGCTGGTGGACCTAAAACGTTTGGTGCTGGTAGTTGTTGCAGTCCCAAGTTCACGCAAGTTCACGCATGCCCAAGTATGACATGTTTTGACTACTGTAGGTCGATCATCAAGAAATGGAATCTCTGAAATGAAACCAAATATTGGTCAGTCAAAACATGGCCTCAAAACCAAGAATTAATAGTAGAGGGGCATTTCACCGAACATCATTCAGAGGTTGATTTGCAGTGAATCCCACAACACAAATGAAGCGTTGGTTAATGCTTGTGAAACCATTGTTTCTGTGTTTCGTGTGTCTAGAAGTACTGTGGATTCCTACATTGTTGGTTGCATCCGCTGGTCTCTTCACCATGGATTATCCTTCGCTTCACTGATGGTCCATGCATCTTAATTCTCTTATTTCTTCCAAAAAGAAACTGTCATTCTTCATGTTCCTTGGCTTTCAGACTTCCAAACTTACAAAAACTCCGAACATCAAAACATCTCAACCATTTCACATCATTCTGAGTTAGTCTTATCCTTTTTTATCCTACTCCCCCACCCCTCCCCCCATTTTTTCAACATATTCTCCGGCTTCCCCCGGTGTCGGGCCGCTCCCGTGGCCATCGTCTCCACCGTGCCCCGCCGTACATCGTCACCCGACGCCGCCGCGTCCAGCCCCGCGACGCGCCGCGGACCGAAGCGCTGGCGGAAGAAGGCGAGCTCCGCGCTGGAGCCGCAGCCTCTGAACGAGATCTCGAACTTGAAGTGAAACAAATAAGTGGTATATCAGGGATAAGTAGTATACAGTGAATATGTGGTATATACTAGAATGTGGATACCAGATCAAATGTGGTAACCATGTAAATCAAGTCAATCAAATAAGGCTACAAACTGCTTCGATGAAAAACCCCTTTTATGCCATTTACAAACACCTGCTGGGGTGAGGTGGTTGAGGTTTGGGAGTTCCAATACTTTCTCAGAAGGTGGGGAGTCTACGAGTTGGGATGGAAGGTAGATTCTAAAAGGTCTATGTCATCAAAAAGGTTGATACATAAATGAGATGATTGTTGGAGTTAAGATACATATACGTATACTATATATATATGTATATAGTGCATATACTTCATACTGGGATGCACAATGCCTTAAAATACTGGTTGCACTTGCACTGGGTGGGTCCCCAAGGGTTGCTACGCCCTAGTTGTTGAAGACTGGTGAGACATCGGAGTCAATGAAACCTCTACCCCAACCTACCCCAACAAATCTATCCAAATCTCATGAGTCTTGAAAGCGGAAAGCGCATGAAAACGTTTTTGGCTTCATAGCTCAACTGAATCAAATTGTTATCTTATGTTATTCCAAATGATTCTATTCCAAAAAATAATGGCTCACCATCACCCAACCAAGGGGAATAGCAGGCACTTAAATGTCTTTGGCTCCCCGCCTACGCAAAGGACCGCATCGTTGACGTTCAACGTCGCCTCGCTTCCCACTAACTCTGCCAGGTCTTTGCAGGCTTCGTCGTAGGAAGCGGCGGCTTTCCAGTAGCCTAAATTTGTCGCTCCTGCGGCACCTCGCAATGCCATTTTTAAAGGTGGGTCGGTGGCTGATGTTCCGAAGCAAAAATATGACTCATATATCTATATATATATCTAATCTTGATGCGCATTGATGCAGTTGCACTACGCCAGTTTTGGTGGAGTATAATTCCCCGACATGAGTGGTAGGTGTTACGATTGTTATGGTATTACCTTCCCAAGTGTTACCTCAAGATCCCTTATCTTTTTGCCAGTTAAAAGCTACTTACGCCACTGGAAACAACCACTGAAACATCAGCTTCAAGTGGCTTCAAGATGGTTTTCCCACTGAAGATGCTCGTGACTGCTAGTGTTTTACGTTCTTTGTTCATGGCTGGGGACCGTACCCTGCCAAATGGGATACTGTAATGTTCAGTCAGATCTCAACCGATTCCTCCATGACAAAATGACTGAAAATAGACTTGTGATGCTGTTGTAACCATTCACCAATCTATTGGGTTTGTCGGAAAATAGGTTACCCGTTTTCTTTTCAAGCCTGTTCCCGTAGACACTTCCATCAAATGGTGTCAATCGCCAGTTTCTGAAAAACATATATATTATATTTTTGGGTGGACCATCATTCATATCCATTAATAAACATATCCCCCTTTTGTATCCCCACAAAATGGCTGGTCTTATAACCCCATTTTTTAAGATTAGATCATGTTACCTGAGAAAAGCATTGTAATCCAAGATGAGCGCTGATTAAATTGCCCTTGTTCGTCTTATATCCCATTGTATCACCATAATATCCAGTATCCTCATAATGTCTTCAGTAGTATGGTTGGTTTTAATTACACCCCTACTTACAGGCTTCTCGAACTGGTGGACCCATTTCACCATTGCTTTCCCCGAAAGTTGAGAAAGTTTGGATGATTTCGGGGTCCACTTTGAGAAATCATACCCTCTGGTAATTTAACAATTTGCTATTGAAAACGGCCCATAGAAATAGTGGATGTTCCATGATTTTCCCATTAAAAATGGGTGGATTTTCCATAGTTATGATGTGGCTGTTTAAAATTTATAGTGGATTTCCCATTAAAAAAGTGGATTTTCCATAGTTATAGATTTCCCATTAAAATCGGGGTTATGATGAGGGTATCTTTTGGACTAACCCCGATCTCCACGGAATGGTCTGGTCCAGCGACCTGCTCGGCCCGCAAGGAAGCGCTGCAGAGAGGTGACCAGCCAGGAGCGAAGGCGGTGATCATGGAAACCTCAAGATTGATGGGGATTTTATATGGTTTTTATAGGGATTTAACATTGTTTAACCACCAAAAAATCTTGGCATGGACTTAAGATACACAAGATATAATGGCTCATGGAAGATTAATGGAAGGTGAATTGCATATTGATGGGATATGAGTGGGATGTACCCTCCGATCATCCCCGGCTGGAAAATCCCCCAAAAATGGAGGTTTCTAGCTGGGAAATTCCTCTAGAAATAGTATATCAATGAACAACTTATGAGATATTGATGGGATATGAATGGGATGTTAATGGGATATACCATCAGCAATCAAACATGGCAACTGGAAATCCCTCAAAGCGGATGGTTTTTTTTGGCTGGAAAATCATCTATTGCAACATCAAAAATGTGACGTTTTATGTTGCTTAGATCCACTTTTCTTGCCGATCAAAATTCCCATGGTTCAGAAAAACACAGAATGCTGCTTATACCTGCTTGTCTCTTGGATGGCAATCACTTTTTTGGGTGTCTTTAAAGTATGTTTTTTTTGTGAGTTCAAGCCTGTTTCCGCCTGAGCATGGTTCAAAAAGTTTGGTGCCAAGGAACACGCAAAATCAGTCGTTTTGGCATTTGCCCTCAAAAAAAAAACATTGATACGAAAACCCACCATGTGTACATCATTTGTCCTAGGGAAACTATGGATTTCCCCAAAATCTAAGTTGGACAACTTGAGGTAAGCATCCCTTCATGGGACTCCAGAATAATTTTGAAACATACTAGTTTGTCTTTAGTAGGCCACACCAAATAACAATTGTCCATTCTCATTATATATTCATATATTAGCGATGTGCAACCTCTAAACATTGGTCGTACATCCATATGATATGTGTATATATATATATATACGAATCCCCATTGTTTAAAACCTCATGTCCCCGATCAAATTGCTATTTTGGTAATAGACCCCTCCATTTTCTGGACAAATGTTAATTTGTATATATCAATGTCTAGGATATCTCCATTTCTGTGCAGACCATGTTATATTGATACATTCTATTTTACAATGGTTTTACCAAAAGAAATATGACATCCCAATTTATGGCCACAAACTGGTTTGTTGAAACCCTGTTCATTATCGTTTTCCCTGAATTTGTTATGTTGCAATCCCCATCATTCTTGATTAGTCCACCCAAACCTGTCTTGTTGGTAGACACATATTCGACATTAGTAAGCCCCTGAATTCCATATTTTACCCTCTGATAATATGTCACAGTCTGCTGAGAAAAATATCGACCCATGGCTGGGCTACAGCCCCCTGGCTGCTTCCATAGCGGAGCCTCCACCGGAACCCGGTTACGGTTTTTGTGGGTAGCAATCCCCCAACTTTTTTATGGTGTCTAATGGTGATACCACCAAGCAAAATTGGGATGTAGTTGAGAAGTCAGCCATCCAATTGGGATGTAGTTGGGATAAGTCATTGCCAGCCAGGCTGGGATTCAGCCATTGGGATTAACAAGTGGCACCCATATTATGTCCCCAAATAAAAATGGTGAAAAATCCTTATGTTTCTTGGTGCGACTCCCGTTCATTTCAATATCCATCTAACTAATCTAACTCTTGCTATAACTGAAGATGGACTACAAGTATTATAGTTGGATCATTATTGATTAGTATTCCAACTACAGTAGTATAAGCATTGTATACCAACTATGATAAAACTGAAGTCACTGTATGGATCATTTTGGATCAATAACAGTGCCGCTATTCATTATAGGCCTCAGTATCATTCATCCCCATTTTAGGATATTTGCACTAGCACGCTATGATGGAAATTATAATGATGGATGGATTATTGGAAAAATGCAAACAAACACTAGTACATGTTCATCAACAATTGCATAACGATGAACATTACCCTCCGGTAAACTAACATAGCTATGAACAATGGCCATCTATAGTTGATATACCCATTAAAAATGGTGATGTTCCATAGTTTTTTGTATGTTTACCAGAGGGTAGTCAATGATGAATATCCTACAATAGTGGCTATGAACTGGTGAAAGATGATTGAGATCCCCCACCAAATCTCCCAGAAATCGTGATGAATAAATAAATGGGTAAAAAATGTTGATGGATAGACTCACTATCTATTCATTTTATGATACATTATATGGATGATGATGGTGGATCATCATATGGTATACTATGAGATTGGTATAAATCATAGTATATCATATGATGAAAAACCGTTGATAACTATTCTAACATTATACTCATGAATTCATGAATATTGTCACATTCCACTAAATGACCAGTAGTCATCATCATCAATGGTGGATACTGATGATTTTTCAATTTATGAGTAGCACCCTGTTACAGTACTACTATTCTATTCTAATTATAGTTCTACTATAATTGATCATGATTCTACTGTTCATATATTGCTACAGCCAATAATATCCAATACTAGTAGAACTATCATTTATCCAATAGTAGAACTAATCATATAGAAGTATATAGAAGTATAATACTATATATATTGAAAAAAATACATAATACTACATAATGCTATATAATATTACTCAATATTATTGTACTATTACTGGATCATATATTCATATCGATATCTCCAAATGCCCAAACCATCCACCGAGGTACCACAGAAGAGCCCCAGCACCGCCCCCGGCGATGCCAGAAACGTCAGCAGCGCGCCCAGCGCAGCGCCCAGCGCAGCAGCCGCGTCCGGCGCAGCGCCCAGGCGAATGTAGATGAAGCGCAGGGTCAGGAGGGAACCTGGAGATGAAACTTGGAGGACTGGTGAGTGGATCATATCAACCAGCTTAACCATGGTTAATAATGGTTCATAAATGGTTAATAAATGGCTCATAATTAAAGCCTAGTGATCGCAAGTCCCCTCGATCGGGATCCCATAAATTGGGGGAAGCTCACAGGGGCACTAACCAGTTAGCTAAGTTAGCACTAACAGTAACATAATAAGCCAATAACTTTGGGTTTCTGATAGATATATCGAAGTAGTTAATGGATGTTAATGGTGGTTATAACCCCAAACTTATAGCTGGGCTGGCACCACCTTGTGGAAATGCTATGAAAATGACTGAAGTGGTGTGTTTTTCTTCGAGGAAAAAACATGGAAAGAATTGCTTTTTGTCCGAAAAAAAAACCTGGAATATAAAGATATAATGAAACTATGAAAAACAATAATGGAATCTGGTTCTGAATTGATGGAAATTCCAGGTTTTGGTTCCTGTGAACATGTCTGAATTGTAAATGCTGCCTTGAACCAATTCTAGGAAACTGGAAAGATTGGACCTGGGAAGATTGGACCTGGGTTACCATGAAAATTGTGATTTAGCCAGCAATCATTAGGGGAAAAATGGGAATATAATCGATAACACCATAAAACATAAATCTATCTATCCAACTATCTAGACATAATATATGCATATCTTTGCCATCTCACATTGTTACCATCATATTACCATCATAGTGCACCCTCTATCACTATACTCACCGGTGGTATCGAGTAGGTTTTTTCAAGACTGATCATATGCCTTGCTTACACCAAGACCTATACACATTTTCCCTTAAGGATAGATTGTGTTCCATTAAAATACGGCCATGTGTATACATTATATAATAAAGATTAATGTAGCATGTGTTCCATTGCACCTGCACCAAGTTTGGCATGCGTCTTTCCTTGATCGAAATATAACTTTCCCATCCCCAAGTAATCTGGCAGTGTGTCAAAACCTTGTACCCCTGGTGAACATCAAAATAGCTGGTAAATGGATGTTCATCCCACTAAAAATGGTATTAATAGGTATTGATCCATACCCATCTATCTATATAATTTGCTGGTGAATCTCGGGAGCTCCCAGAGTTTTCACGACTTCCCAGGTGCTCGCAGCGACATCCACCGTGATGGAAATCTGACAATCCGTGGATGGCCAATGTCTGGGTCGTGTGGAAAATCGATGTGTCAGAAAACTCAGTGCAGCCAGCACCAAATAGACCACGCCGCGAGGGATCTTTCGCCCCAGCCTTGGGGAAAAAAATGGGCGGCCAAACGGCAATGAATCCCAACTCCTTGGTGCCTAGCTGTGGGTACACAATGCATCTAGTTATATCGTGTTGTGATCGTGTTATATCGATTCAACACACCACAAAGATGGCTATCTAAGGGCTCCCCCTGAGGTGTTCTGCACCACCCGGGCGGTCACTCTTGCGTGTCTTGCACTTGAACAACTCATGCTGGTTGGCGGCTTCAACATCCCTGAACAACAGTGGTCATTTGGGATCATGATCCGAAATACAAGGAAATGCAATCAGATTTAAAACATTTTAAAACCCTTTAACCATCTATTAACCAATGTATCGGGCATGTCCGAAAAAGGTGGTCAGTGTTGGTTTCCACATACGAAAAATAGACACGCCAAGCAGCTGCAGGCACTTGGGAAGAATCAGGCAAGCATGCAATAACCAGAGCCACCAGCCTGAGAGAACCAGGTAGCAAGGGTCAAAGGATGATGTTTCATCATGTTTCCATGTGTTCCCCCCAAGCAAAAATAGCGATTTAGAATGAATCAACATGAATTCTTGTGTGTAAATGGTGCCGGGTAAACCTTAATCCACTGCCGGGAAGCCAGGAAAGCCCTGGCTAGTTGTGGGATGCGGACCATTAGCGTCCGAACATTGGGCTGAAGTTCCTACCTCCAACCGTCCGGTTCTCAACAGCTGAGGAACTCATTTCCCGATAGTTTTGGCTCATTGGCAACATCCATACGCATCCAAAGGCCAGCAAACAGGCCAGCAGCAGCGAGAGATGCACCTGACGACTCTCCGTATTTTTTTTTTGCTGGCACTGAAAAACCATCCATCTATAGAATCTATAGACGATTATCCGATATGTTCCATGATTTTCCCATTATATAATAGTTGGGTTGTTCCATTGTATGAAATTATCAGATGGAATCCAGCTTAAGAAACAGGAAGCAGCTTCTAACCTCCAGAAACATCCCAGGAATATCAGTGGTTGGTAGTGGAACATCTGAGCCATTGATCAACAGGAGGGGGTATGTCAATTTAATGTTGTTTTGAACTTATTTTGACCTATCTTTTTCCAGCTGTTTTAAAGTTGCTATCCAGCTCCTTGGAATCCCAGCCCCACGACCTCCTCGACAGGTTTGCGTTCCACGTCTATCAGGCAAAAGCTGCCGGACATGGCCCCGAAGAGCCCAAAAAGCTGGTAGCCTGGGTCTAAGGATGGTGAAGGTATGTAAAGGTTATTCAGGTATCTACCTCATACCATACCAGGATATACCGGGTATAAAGATGTATAAAGTACCATCTATGATATCTTTACATAATTTTACATGTATTTAATTCAAGCTGTATTTAGATGTATTTAGCTACATTTGGGTGATTTGGAAGGTAAACAGTAAACTATTTAGCTACATTGGGATTGATTTCGGTAGGATAGACGTAGATAGAACTCAACCAGACATGGATGGTCGGGTACAGTAGCATCCTGGGTTGCCCTGCTGTCAATCCCCAGCGAAAGGTGTGGTGATGGAATATCTGGCAAGGATTGGCAAGGGATATGTCAAGGTGTTCTTCTGATGTGTCATGGCAAATGCCGTAAATGTCCATGTTTTTTTAACCAGATATCTATATATCTGGTGAATTATTAAACTAATTAGTTCCGACTACAAACTCATCCACGCTTTAGAAATCAAACATGGCGATAGAAGATAAAAACCATTTCTGCATCCTTTTGCGACTTATTATTCAAAGTTGTGATATCAATATTCAGACATGCCGTAAATTCACGTACAGGGCCCAAAAAAACTGAAACATTGCCCATTCGGCCCATTCGGTAGCTTGTAAAACTTCATCCACCATTTTTTACAGGTGAAACCTTCTCAATCTTCATGCACGTTGATGTTTACACTGAAAACTCAGAAACACACTGCGTATCTCTTAGCTCCCCATGTCAAAACCCAAATTGAATCGACCACTCCTTTAGATCAATTTAAACATATTAACAGCCTGAAAAAAGAAACTGAAAAACCATGATCAGATAACTCAGATATCATGTTCCAATATGTTCATATATGTTCCACATCCTTTCCCCATTCATATCACATATCATATCCTTTCATATCCCCATCTGCTGCTTCATCAACTCACCGGGTTCGCCGGGTCGCAGATGGGCGCCTCCAGGGTCCACACCGTCGCGACGATGGCCCAGCACAGCAGCTGCTGGGTGTAGCCCCAGTTGCCGTTGGCGCCACCCCAGATGACATCGGCATAGGCCACGTCGAAGAGGTTTAGACCTACTGCAATGGGAGAAAAACCGGAGAATTTCGCATGTTACAAGTTAAGGGGGGGTTCTACCGACAGGAATCAAGGTTTGATTCATGGAAATGAGGGGTTTACTATAGCTTTACTTACAGAAATTGGCGTCTTAACCAATAGATAAGTGCGGATAATTCAGAAATGGAGAGCTTAAGTCACAAAAATGCTGGTTTGAACCAAGAGAAATGCGTATGAGGAGCCCTAGGAGCGGGATATTAGTGGCAAAATTTCGATGGTGCGGAATTATATTTCTACGTGGGGAAACTCGCCATGGTTCGAGTACAAATATTCCACCCTTGTCAGATCACTGCATGGCTATGAAACCCGATGTTTGTGCCCTGGTGTTGACATCTTGACATCAATATAGCGAGCTCAAGATGTCCATCCCCACCTTCTTGATACCACGAAGTCTGCGGGTAGGTGATCGTAAACCGCAAGATGTAGAACCAGGTGATGGCAATCAGAAGCCACGATGCGGCCCGCCGCATGGGAGATCTCTGCATGTAGTAGGAAGCAACCATTGAAACGCCTAAGACCACGAAGTATAAAGCCAGTCCAGCGTAGTTCACTGGAGACATGGACACCATGATTTCGAGATGCGATGGGTCGAATTTTCTCCCCTTGTACGGTTTTTTCAGCCGCAATGGGCTACGGTCATTTTTTGCATCACTGTCCCGGACTTGGATGATGGGAAGGGGGTAAAATCACCATGGTTTCCACATGTTTCGTTCATTGAAAAACCGTAGATATTCTCTGGCAAACGACTCCATTGAAACAGTGAATTGCTTTTCTGGTCCTTTCCCCCGAACATAGCAGCCGGGCATAAACATGTTGTGTCCACTTTTTCATCATCAACAATTTGGGTCTGGCTCAAAAAATGAGGTGCTAATGGAACCACAAATTTCTTTGGTGGTTGCCAGTAGTAAACCAGTCAAGTTCACAAATGTTCAGAATGTTGATCATCTTTAGTGCTAAGCCATCGAAATTTGGAGGTCATAAAATGAGCCAATCCCGTGCCCAATCGGCGCAACGCAATAGACTCGAGAGATGGGCATGGGCGTATGTACAATGCGGCAGATGGCCAGTTGTAGCTCTTGCTGCGCATCCAAAAAATCAAACAACCACAATTTGTGGCAAGGTTCAAGGTTCTCTTCGTTTCCGCGGTGAAATCATCATAAATCATCCAAAGAACTCTCAACCTCTTCAAATCAAAGTGCCACATCGATGACAGGTTCTTCAAAAGCTTAACATGGAACTCAACACAAATTTATATCCAACAGGAAAATCATAGCAAAAACAACCTATTGAGATATATCCTGGGTGGCATCAACACCCCAGCGTTGACTACTGCCCATAGACTTGGCTGGAGGATGACATGTCAACAGAAACGCCTTCCTCTGTGTCTGACTTTCCTAGTTTCTGTATATATACCGGAAGTGTTCGTGTGTCGATGTTCAATAATCCGCCGACCCTGCCTTAGCCAAGGCAGGGGCGGCGCCTGGGACCACCGCAGGTGTGGAACTTTTTTTCGTTCCCAATGCTTTGCACTTTCCACGAGCCACCCAGGCCATAGCACCCTCT